>WBZO01000411.1_pt1 | contig 93302 bp, 66 predicted proteins | sample 5204261 | NCBI WGS metagenome assembly WBZO01 (sample SAMN12412400, study PRJNA552823) | activated sludge metagenome | isolation source: activated sludge from anammox sidestream of wastewater treatment plant... | place: USA: North Carolina | collected 2017-09 | reverse complement strand
TCGATTCACAACGGCGGCGGTGTGGGCATCGGCTATTCGCTGCACGCCGGAATGGTCATCGTCGCCGACGGGACTTACGGCGCGTCGCAACGGTTGCAGCGCGCGCTGACCACCGATCCGGGAATGGGCATTATTCGCCACGTTGACGCAGGATACGAAAAGGCGTTTGACGAAGCGCGCGAGCAGGGCGTCAAAATCCCGATGTCGGATCAAGCCTAATCGGTACATTACCGCGCGTAAGCGAGCGGCTTTGATCTGGCGATCATCGAATCCGCTGTTTCGTCTCGCCGATCAGTTGCTCAAGCGATTGCCGCAATTTTGGGTTCAACGTCAGGCGCTGGTAGACCTTGCGCGCGAGCGCCGAAGCCGGAAGCGCAGCGGAGCGGCTGAACAGGTTTCGCTCGATGAATCAATGGTGGTCACCAGACAGCGCGACGAAGGATTGCTGGCGCTCGATGAGGCGCTCGACGCGCTGGCCGAATTCGACGCCCGCAAGAGCCGGATGGTGGAGTTGCGATTCTTCGGCGGGCTGAGTGTGGAAGAAGCCGCCGAGGCGCTCGACGTTTCGGTCGAGACGGTTCACCGCGACTGGCGATTGGCCAAATCGTGGCTGCAATGCAGGCTGCGAGGAGAGCGGTTCCAGTGAATCCTGAATGCCTGTGTTATTATTCCTCCAAATGAAATTGAGTTCGTAATGAGAATGCTTATGCAAAGCCAACAACATTTACTAACAGGCATCATCGAAGGAGATCAGATCAAGCTGTTTGAACCGGTCGGCCTTGAGGACGGCACGATTGTCGAGTTGACCATAACCGTCCCTTCAGCCGGCGAACAAGCCCGCGAGCGCCAACGTCTCTTGCTGCGGCAAGGGCTACATCTTGGCGGCCCGCCTTACCCAACGCGAGAGCAGGTTCATGAGCGGTAAAATTCTTGTCGACACGAACATTCTGGTTTACGCCTAGAAAAAGTGAGTTCGCAATGCAAAGCCAATTTATAGACGATCCTTTCTGGCCGCGAGCTTCGGCTTGGCTCGCCGGCGACTTCACGCCGTCTTCATCCGTCAGCCTCGCCGTCATCGGCGCGCCTCTGCGGCTGGGTTCGATCACGCCGGGGCGTTGCGATCTGGCGCCGGATGCGGTTCGCGCGATGCTGCGGAAGTTCAGCGTTTACGACATCGAATCAGACGTTGATCTGCGGCGGCTGGCCGTGCGCGATCTGGGCAATCTGGACATCGCCGAGGCGCGGATCGAAGAGGCTTTCGAGCCTATAAAAGAAGCTGTTGGCGGCGCGTTTGAAAACGCCGACGCGGTTGTGCTGCTCGGCGGAGATAACTCGATCACCCGGCCCGGACTTCACGGCGTCGCCGACGCGGTCGGCGGTTCGCTGAAGGATTGCGGTCTGATCACGCTCGACGCCCATTTCGATCTGCGCGATCTGTCAAACGGTTTGTCGAACGGGAACCCGGTGCGCGCGCTGCTGGCTGACGGTTTGCCGGGAGAGAACATCGTTCAGATCGGCATTCAGGCCTTTGCGAATTCGCAGGCTTACGCGCAGGTGGCGAGCGACGCCGGGATCACCGTCGTGACCATGCGCCAGATTTGCGCGCACGGCGTTGAGCGGCTGCTGACCGAATCGCTCGAACAACTGTCCGAACGCGTCGAGCACATTTACGTTGATCTGGATGTTGACGTGCTCGACCGAATTTTCGCGCCCGCCACTCCCGGATCGCGGCCCGGCGGGTTGACGCCCTACGAATTGCGCCGCGCGGCGTGGCTGTGCGGCGCGCATCCGAAAGTCCGCGCGGTTGATCTGGTCGAGGTTGACCCGACGCAGGATGTGGCCGACGCGACGGTGATGACGACGGGCGCGTGCCTGCTGTCATTCGCTTCCGGCCTTCTGACTCGTGATGAAAACTGAATCGCTGGCCGTCATCAACTGCTCGCAACTGGTCACGCTGGCCGGGCCTGAGCGTCCGCGCGCCGGGGCGGAGATGCGCGATCTGGCGATCATCCGCGATGGCGCGATGTTCGCGCGCGAAGGATGGATCGTCCAGACCGGCGCGCGAAGCGAGATTGAAAAATTGATCGGCTCAGATTGCGAAGTCATTGACGCGGGCAATCGAGTTGTGATGCCAGGCTTCGTTGACGCTCACACGCACCCGGTCTTCGCGGGCAATCGCGCCGACGAGTTTGAAATGCGCGCGGCGGGCAAGAGTTATCAGCAGATTGCCGAAGCGGGCGGCGGGATCAAATCAACAGTCCGCAAAACCCGCGCGGCCAGCGAAGACGAATTGTTCGAGGCTTCGAAGCGTTACCGCGAATGGTTTTTGAGAACGGGCACGACCACTATCGAAGCGAAGTCGGGTTACGGATTGACGCTCGAAGACGAGTTGAAGATGCTGCGCGTGATTCACAGGCTCGACGCCGAAACCGCGTTACGTTACGTCCCGACCTTCCTCGGCGCGCACACCGTGCCCGATGAATTCAAAGACAACCGCGCGGCCTACGTTGATCTGATCGTGAATGAAATGATCCCGCAAGTCGCGCGCGAAGGCCTGGCTCAGTTCTGCGACGTGTTTTGCGAGCGCGGCGCTTTCGACATTGACGAATCAAGGCGAATTCTGATGGCGGCGAAAAGTCACGGATTGAAGCTGCGAGTCCACGCCGACCAGCTTTCGCTCAGCGGCGGATCGGAACTGGCCGCTGAACTTGGCGCAGTGACGGCGGATCATCTGGAACACGCAGGCGAAACTCAAATCTCGGCTCTTAAATCAGCCAGCGTCCAGCCAGCATTGTTGCCCGCATCGGTTCTGCTGATCGGATCGCAGCGTTACCCGAACGCCCGCGCGATGATCGAAGCCGGATTGGCCGTCGTTCTCGCCACCGATTTCAACCCGGGATCATCGCCCACGCCTTCGATGTTGTTTGTCCTGACGCTGGCCTCGACGCAGATGAAGATGTCGCCCGCCGAAGCAATCTCCGCCGCGACGATCAACGCCGCTTACAGCCTGGGTCTGGGCGATCAAATCGGATCGCTGGAAGCGGGCAAGCGCGCTGATTTCGTCATTCACGATTGCGAGGATTACCGCGAGCCAGGCTATTTCGCCGGGATCGAACATCCGGTTGCTGTGTACACGGGAGGGCGCCTGGTTTAGAATCGCGGCGCTGTAATTCACAACTCAACATTCAACTGTAACTCCGAAGTCACCGCGCCTGCAGGGTGTCTGTAGCCAGAGACCTATGGACGAGTGACCGACAGGGTTTGACTGGAAACGGTCAGGCCTCCCGCGTTTGGAAAGGAGAAAGAATGAATTTCAGGCTACGCGAAACTATTTGCGTCTGCGCGCGTGTCATCGTTTTAACACTCTTTGCGATTCTTCCTTCATCAGCCCAGACAGGACAAGCTGAAATCACAGGCGAAGTCAGAGATCAAACAGGCGCTGCTGTTCCGAGCGCCAAAATCACCGTCACCGAAACACGAACAGGCCAATCAGTCACCGCGAACGCCGGCGAAGGCGGCTTGTACACGCTGACCAGGTTGAAACCCGGACTGTACGCGATCACCGCTGAAGCGCCGGATTTCAAACGCTTCGTCCGCGAAGGCGTGCTGCTGGCGACGGGCGAGCGCGTCAGGCTCGACATCGTGTTGACGGCGGGCAGCATCACCGACAGCATCACTATCAATGCTGACGCGTCTCTGCTCCGCACCGAAACGAGCAGCCTCGGCCAGGTCATCGGCAATCGCAAGATTGTTGACCTGCCGCTGAACGGGCGCAGTTTCGTACAACTGATTTTGCTTGCGCCCGGCGTGATCGCGCCGCCCGGCTCCGCGTTTCCGCGCGTCAACGGAGGCCGTCCGCGCGTGAATGAATATCTCTTCGACGGCGTGTCCGTGTTGCAACCGGAGCCGGGGCAGGTCGCGTTCTTTCCGATCATTGACGCGATTCAGGAATTCAAGGTCGAGACAAACAGTCCGTCGGCTGAGTTCGGACGCTTCAACGGCGGCGTCATCAATCTGACCACGAAATCGGGCACGAATGAATTTCACGGCTCAGCCTTCGAGTTTTTCAGGAATGAAGCTCTCAACGCCCGCAACCTGTTTGCGCCCGCGACGGCGGCGAATCCCAGCAAGCCGGTCTTTCGGCGAAACCAGTTCGGCTTCGTCGCTGGCGGCCCGATCATCAAAAACAAAACCTTCTTCTTCGGCGATTATCAGGGGACGCGGCAACTGATCGGGCGCGTCCGCATCTCGACCGTGCCGACGCTGTTGCAACGGCAGGGAATTTTCACTGAGCCGATCAGCGGCGCCGCGCCGCACATCTACGATCCGGCGACAACTCGATCAGGCCAGAGCGGCGGATTCGTCCGCGATCAGTTTGCGAACAACACGATCCCTGCCGCGCGGATTGATCTGGTTGCGCGGCTGCTGCTCGAACGCTATCCGCTGCCGACTTCGAGCGGAACCGTCAACAACTACCGGCGCGTCGGCGCCGAGACGCAGAATCAGGATCAGTTCGATGTGCGGATTGATCACCGCTTCTCCGGCGCCGATCAGGTCTTCGCGCGTTTCTCGTACGCGAAAGATTTCAACGATCCGGTCACGCCTTTGCCCGATGGCAGCGGCGCCATCGCGTCCGGCGCCATCGGGAAGACCGATACGGCGGGGCAATCGCTGGCCTCAAGCTGGATTCACACTTTGAACGACAGGATGGCGAATGAATTTCGGTTCGGCTACACGCGCCGCGCGGTTGATCGCGTGGGATTGCTGCTCAACTCGCCGCCTTCCGAAAGCCTGAAGCTGCCCGGCATTCCGTCGAACGCGGCGTTTCAATCGGCGATGCCGACTTTCGCGATTGACGGGTTGCAGCAACTCGGTTCGCCGACAAGCGCCAACAGCGATTTCCGCACCGATGTCTTTCACGTCTTCGACAGTCTGGCGATTCAACGCGGCAGGCATTCGATCAAGACGGGTCTGGATTTTCGATGGCAGAGGCTGGATGTCATTCAACCGCCCGCGCCGACCGGGCAGTTCCGTTTCAGCGCGCTTTTCACCGACCTGCCAGGCGCGACGGGCACTGGCAACGCGCTCGCCAGTTTTCTGCTCGGACAGGCGCAGACCTTCTCGATTGACCTTCAGCAGAAGGCTTTGCGCCCGCGCGCGATGATTCAGGAATATTTCGCGCAGGACGATTGGAAGCTGAATCAGCGGCTGACCGTCAACGCGGGCTTGCGCTACACGCTCAATTTTCCTTCGACCGAAGTAGACGATCAGGGCGCGGTTTTCAATCTGCAAACGCAGAAGCTGGAATATCTGGGGCGCGATGGCTTCCCGCGAGCCGCGCGTGAATTGCACAAACTCAACTTCGGGCCGCGCCTCGGTCTGGCTTATCGCTTCGGCGACCGAACTGTCATTCGCGCGGGCTACGGTTTGGTTTGGCAGGAGCAGGCGGGCATCACCACGCCGTTCACCGTTCCGCAATTCCCGTTCATTCAAACCGTCACGCAACGAAACCTGGACAACATCAATCCGGCGTTCACGCTGGCGAACGGGCCGAGCGTCGCGCCGGTCGCGCTCACGCCTGACGCGGGTTTGGGACAGGGCGTCTTTTCGGTTGATCGCAAACTCGGTTCCGGTTACGCGCAGCAATGGAATCTGGCTGTGCAGCGTGAACTCAGCGGCAATCTCACTTTCGAGATCGCATACGCCGGATCGAAGATCACGCGCGTCGGCATCCCCGACACCAACATCAATCAACTCACCGTTGAGCAACTGAAGCTCGGTTCGTCATTGCTCGAACGCGTGCCCAATCCGTTCTTCGGTCAAATCCCGCGCTCGTCATCGCTCGGCGATCCGACCATTCCGCGCGCGCAATTGCTGAAGCCCTTCCCGCGTTTCACGACGGTCAGCCTTTATCGCAACAACGTCGGCAACACGAACTTCCACGCGCTTCAGATGAAGCTTGAAAAGCGGTTCTCGCGCGGCCTGTCGTTTCTTGTCAGCTACACGCGCTCGAAGCTGATTGACGAAGCGTCGTCGGTCTTCGACGCCACGATCCTGACCGGGCCAGTCGCAAACTTTCCGGTGGCCGACAGCTTCAACCGCAAGCTTGAACGCGGTGTTTCGACGGGCGACATTCCGAACGTCTTCGTCGCGAGCTTCACGTATGACCTGCCATTTGGGAGAGGGAAGCTGATCAATCCGGGCTGGGTAATCGGAGCAATGATTGGAGGTTGGGAAATTGCGGGAGTGGTCAGTTTGCAATCGGGCGTCCCGCTTGCCGTCAGGCAGGCGACAAATTTCAACGCCTTCGCCGGCTTCGGCGTGCAACGGCCAAATCTGGTCGGAGAGCCTGAACTCACTTCGTCTCAGCGCACCGTCGCGCGGTTCTTCAACACACAGGCTTTCGCCATCGCGCCGCAATTCACGCTCGGCGGCAGTTCGCGCAATCCGGTGCGCGGGCCTGCTTATCGAAACGTGGACGTGGCTTTGATCAAACGCGCGCCGATTCGTGAGACGGTGAATCTGGAATTTCGCGCTGAGGTCTTCAATCTGACCAACACGCCGCCGCTGGGCGCGCCGAACGTCGTGGTTGGAACGCCGGGTTTCGGCTCGATCACATCGGCTGGCGACCCGCGCGTGGTTCAACTGGCCTTCAAGGTCAATTTCTAAACGTGTGGCCTGTGTGTTTCACATAACTGATCGGGTAGTGCACAAAAAGTAATGCCACGATCTGAGTGAGCCATTTCACCGCAGAGGCGCAGAGGGCGCTGAGGAAACGCAGAGAGAGTGTCAGAAAGCTCTTTCCTCGCTCTTCTACTCTGCGTTTCCTCAGCGCCCTCTGCGCCTCTGCGGTGGAATGGCTCTGCGGTAAACCGAGCATTACATTTTTAGCACGACCACTGACCGAATTCATTGGAGGAGATTTTATGAGCTTGATAATGTCCCGTTTGGTTCTTGGTTCATTGCTAACATTGATTTTTCTGACGCCTGCTCCAACGGCGCAAACAACGCCGCAGGAACCGAAGCAAGTGAGTCTGCGCGTGGGCGGTGAAGTGAGACAGCAACTCAACCGCAACGCCGCTGACCTGTCGAAACTGCCGCGTCGCAAGGTGCGCGCGAAAGATCACGGCGGAGCGGAGTCCGAGTTCGAGGGCGTGGCGCTGGCCGAAATTCTGAAGTTGGCGGGCGCGCCGGCGGAGGAGCAATTACGCGGAGACAAGCTGACCCTGTTCCTGCTGGTCGAAGCGGCTGACAATTATCGCGCCGTCTTCGCGCTGCCCGAACTGGATGCGCTCTACACCGATAAACTCGTGCTGCTGGCCGACCGGCGTGACGGCAAGCCGCTCAGCGAAAAGGAAGGGCCGCTGCGGATCATCGTCCCGGATGAGAAGCGGCATGCGCGCTGGGTGCGTCAGGTCGTCGCGCTGACCGTCAAACGCGCGCAATGAAAGAAGCAGAGCGATGCGCGGGGAAGGAATGAACGAGAATGAAATTTCCGAAAAGAGATGAAGCTCAGGTTGCGCCAGCGCGGGGCAGGGTCATCGGTCGCTCTGTCAGAAGACTCCGATGGCTATTCGTTCTTTTTTTGGCGGCTCTAGCCGGATTGGCCTGCCGTCACTCCGCCAATCGTGAGCCGCAGTCCGCATCTGAAATTACCGTTTCAGCCGCCGCCAGTTTGCGAGACGCATTCGGCGAGATCGGAAGGCGGTTTGAAGCGGCTACGGGCGCGCGGGTCAACTTCAATTTCGGCGCGTCGGGCGCGCTGCAAAAGCAGATCGAATCGGGCGCGCCGGTGGACGTGTTCGCCAGCGCCGGGATTCCTCAAATGGACGCGCTGGCGTCGCAGGGGTTGATCGCCCCGGAGACGCGGCGCGACTTTGCGCGCAACACGCTCGTCCTGGCCGTGCCCGCCGATCAATCGCCGGGGTTGAAAAACTTCGTTGACCTCGGCGGCGCGGCGGTCGGGAAAATCGCCATCGGAAATCCCAGAACGGTTCCAGCAGGCCAGTACGCCGAGCAGACGCTGACTCGGTTGGGCCTGTGGCGGCAGATAAAGCCGCGACTGGTTTTTGCGGAAGACGTGCGGCACGTCTTGGATTACGTAGCGCGCGGCGAAGTGGAGGCCGGGATCGTGTACGCCTCGGATGTGCGCGCCTCCGATAACCGCGTGCGGATTGCGGCGCGCGCGCCGGAGGGGTCGCACGACCCGATCTTGTACCCGATCGCCGTCGTGCGGGCCAGCAAACAGCAGGAAGCGGCGCGGGCATTCATCGCCGCCGTTGTGAGCGATGAGGGACAGCGCGCTTTGGAAAAATACGGGTTTGAGAGCGCAAAATGATCAGGGAAACGACACCCGAACATTCACCGGCTTTTGCCATTTGGCCCCCGCTTTTGCACAATCAGGCCATCGGCTTGAATAACCACGAATCATTGAGGAGGAGTTTATGGAAATCAGCGCACGCAATGTTTTGAAAGGAAAAGTCAAGGATGTCAATCCCGGCGCGGTAAATACGGAGGTGGTCATCGAACTGTCGAACGGTGTGGAAATCGTCTCGATCATCACAAAAGATTCGGCGGAAAGATTGGGCCTAACTGATGGCAAGGCGGTTTATGCGGTCGTAAAGGCGAGCGATGTGATGGTGGCTACAGACTGATGATCTGGTCAGCCTTCAAAATATCGCTGCTTGCGACGACGTTGGCGACAAGCGTCGTTGTCGTCATCGGCACAGCCTGCGCCTTCATTTTGGCCAAAGGAAAGTTTCGCGGGCGTGAGGCGCTCGACGCGCTGATCACGCTGCCGCTGGTGTTGCCGCCGACCGTGACGGGCTATTACCTGATCGTTTTGTTCGGGCGGCGCGGCTTGATCGGGAGCTATCTTTACGAACTCACCGGCTGGACGGTGACGTTCACCTTGTGGGCGGCGGTGATTGCGGCTTCGGTGATGGCGTTGCCATTGATGGTCAAATCGGCGCGCGCCGCCATTGAAAGCGTCAACCCGCAATACGAACTGGCTTCTTACACGCTCGGCAAAGGCAAGGCAGAGACTTTTTTTCGCATCACGCTGCCGCTGGCGCGGCGCGGCGTTCTGGCCGGAGTGGTGCTGAGTTTCGCGCGCGCTCTCGGCGAGTTCGGCGCGACGCTCATGCTGGCCGGGAACATCCCCGGCAAAACGCAAACGATGCCGCTGGCGATTTATGAAGCGGTGGTCGCCGGAGACAACAGGCAAGCGCAGATGCTGGCGTTGATTTTGACCGCCGTCTCGCTGACAGCCATTTACCTGACAAACAAGCTGGCCAGCAGCCAGGCGCATAGCGTGTAACGGCTGATGCTTACTGTTTCGATCAAAAAACGGCTCGGCGGAGCGGGAACGAGGGAAGGCGGCAACGGACGAGCGGGAAGCGGCGAGGAGCGGGTCTTTCTTCTCGATGTTGAATTCACCGCGCCGGAGGGAGTGACTATTCTTTTCGGCCCGTCCGGATCGGGCAAAACGACCTGCCTGCGAGCCATCGCCGGCATCGTCACGCCTGACGCAGGCCGCATCGCGCTCGGCGAGCGCGTATTTTTCGATTCGGCCAGCGGCGTCAACCTTCCGATCCAGCAACGCCGGGTCGGCTTGCTATTTCAGGATTACGCGCTCTTCCCACACCTCACGGCGGAGCAGAACATCGCCTTCGGCGTGCGCGCGGATGCGGGCGGCGGCAAACGCGACCGGCCGCGCGAACTTCTCAATTTGTTAGGCATTGAATATACAGCGCGGCAATACCCGCGCGAGCTATCGGGTGGCGAAGCCCAGCGCGTCGCTTTGGCGCGCGCGCTGGCCAGCGATCCGGCTGCGATGTTGCTGGATGAGCCGCTTTCGGCGGTTGACGTAAAAACCCGTGAACGTCTGGTGGCTGAGATCCGCGATATACAGCAAAAGACCGGAATTCCATTTCTCTACGTCACACACAACACAGCCGAAGCCGCCGCGGTCGGCTCAGAGATCATTGTCTTGCAAGAAGGCCGGGTTGCTTATCAAGGCCCCACCGTACAGGCGCGATTACCAGATGTCACGTGATCGCCATTCAGATTGTTTCCTGCCATTTATTCACCCTGGCAGACCTCACTTATCGTCCCTGCCCCAATCGGCCAGTTGCGCGAAGGGATTGTTGAACGCGCCTTTTGCGGGCGCTGGTGGCCGCTTCTGATCGTCGCGGCGTTTCTGATCTTTGCCTTGATTCGGCCCGCGATTCTGCTGGCGATTCGGCCCGCGATCCTGCCTGCGTTCCTGATTCGGCTGCGCGGGTCTTTCGCTTGGCTGTTTGCGGACGACTTCAGTCTCAGGCTTCATCGAGAGCGCGATTTGATTTTTCTCCAGATTCACTTCGATCACGCGGACTGTGACGCGGTCGCCGGGGTTGACCACGTCGCGCGGGTCTTTCACGAAGCGATTGCTGAGTTGCGAGATGTGAACGAGGCCGTCCTGATGCACGCCGATGTCAACGAAGGCGCCGAAGTTGGTCACGTTCGTGACGATGCCGGGGCAGGTCATTCCCGGTTGCAGGTCTTTGAGTTCGTGAATGTCTTCGCGGTAGGCGAAAGCTGAAAATTCTTCGCGCGGGTCGCGGCCCGGTTTGGCAAGCTCGGTGATGATGTCCGCGAAGGTGAATTCGCCGACTTCCGATTTGAATTCTTCGGACTGTTTGATCAACTCGACGCCGGAGCCGGTCAGATCGCCGACGTTTTTGCCGAGCTTGACCGCCAATGCTTCAAGCGCGGGGTAACGTTCGGGATGCACGCCGGTGTTGTCGAGCGGATGATCGGCTGCGGGGATTCGCAGGAATCCGGCGGCCTGCTCGAATGTCTTTTTGCTGAAGCGCGGGATGTCGAGCAGTTGCTGGCGCGAGGTGAACAGGCCATTTGTCGCGCGATGTTCGACGATCTTTTTAGCCATCGCCGGGCCGATGCCCGAAACGTGTTCGAGCAGGTGATACGACGCGGTGTTCAAATTCACGCCGACCGCGTTGACGCAGGAATCAACCACCAGATCGAGAGATTTTTTCAGCGCGGGTTGCGAAACGTCGTGCTGGTATTGGCCTACGCCGATGCTCTTCGGATCAATTTTGACAAGCTCGGCGAGCGGGTCCTGCAAGCGGCGGGCGATGGAGATGGCGCCGCGCACGGTCACGTCGAGTTCCGGAAATTCTTCGCGCGCGGCCGCGCTGGCGCTGTAAACGCTTGCGCCCGATTCGTTGACCATCACGACGGGGATTTTCAGCTCAAGCTCCTTCAACGTTTCGCGGATGAAGCTTTCGGTTTCGCGGCCCGCTGTGCCGTTGCCGACGGCGATGGCGCGCAGATTGGCGTTTTGCGCGACCGCGCCGAGCATTTTCTTGGCATTCTCCTGATCGTTCTTCGATTGCAGGTAGATCACGTTGCTGGCCAGAAATTTTCCCGAATCGTCAATGACGGCCAGCTTGCAGCCCGTTCGCACGCCGGGATCAACGCCGAGCACGGCTTTCGATCCGAACGGCGCGGCGAGCAGCAGCTTGCGGACGTTTTCGGCGAAGACCTTGATCGCCGCTTCGTCGGCGATCTCTTTCAACTGCCGGTGGACTTCGTTTTCGATGCTCGGCAAAACGTAGGCTTTGAGCGCCATCCTCGCCGAGCGTTGCAGCAATTCAGCGCCGGGCGAATCGGGCGCGGAGCAGGCTTCGCTCTCGAAACGCGCGAGCAGCGTTTCATCGTAAGCCGCGTCTTCTGGCGCGCCGCCGATGGTCAGCGTCAATTCTTCTTCCATCCAACCGCGCCGCATTGCCAGATAGCGATGCGAGTTTTCAGGCTTGAGCAGCGACTCGACCGGCTCGAAGTAATCGAAATAGCGTTCATACTTGCTGTGCTCTTTCGCCTTCTCGGCTTTGGCTGATTTCGCGGCGGCGCGTTCAAACGTGATCTTGCGCGTGAATTCGCGCAGTTCCTGAGTTTCGCTCAAACGCTCGGTCAAAATGTCCTGCGCGCCGTTGATCGCGGCCTCGGCGTCGTTGATGTTCTTTTCGGCGTTGTAGAACGCGAGCGCGAAGATTTCGAGCGTCTGGCCCGGTTCCGGCGTGGCCAATCCGTGCCCGCAATCCCAAATCCAGTTGGCGAACGGTTCCAAGCCCGCCTCTTTCGCAATCGTCGCTTTGGTTTTGCGTTTCTGTTTGTAGGGCAAATAAATGTCTTCGAGCGAATCGAGATTGAAAGTCGCGAGGATTTTGTCTTTCAATTCGTCGGTCAATTTGCCCTGCCGTTCGATCTCTTCGACGATGAACGTCTGGCGCTTGATGATTTCATCCCAACGCTCTTTGGCGTCAATCACGTTCTGGATCGCCACTTCGTCAATGGCACCGGTCTGCTCTTTGCGGTAGCGGGCGATGAAGGGAACCGTCGCCCCTTCCGCCGTCAGGTTGAGAACGGCGTTAGCTGAATTGATCGGGATGTCGGCGTGGATTGATTGGAACCAGGTTTCAAAAGTCATAGTCGGTTTTGAACAAGCGTGGTGGTAGCCCGACCGTGAAGGAGGGCGTGACTTCAATGACCAGCCCTCTCTCACGGTCGGGCTACCGCCACGCTTTTAGCTTTCTCGTTTTGCGAACCATTCGCAGAATAGATTCTTCCTGTGTGATCTCTGAAATGTTGTCGAGCGCGATCCATCGCAGCGACTTCGATTCGGCGGTCATCGCAAGCTCGGCGTCTCTGTCCGCCTCGAACATGAATCGGATGTCGTAATGGAAATGCGCTGCCTCTTTCGGGTTTGCCGGGATTGCGTGAACGTCAACGTCGAAGATTTGATCGGAGATTGGGCGCACGCTATCCAAACCGGATTCTTCGCGGGCCTCGCGCCACGCGGCGTTGAGCATGTCCGGATCGTCTTCGACATGTCCGCCGAGTTGCGCCCAGATGTCGAGCCGGGCGTGATGAGTCAGCAGCGCGTGAGAGCGATCTGCATCCACCATCCAGGCGGAGCCGGTCAGATGGCCGCCGCTCAGCCTTCGGTCGAAGCATCGGTCGTTGTCTCTGACAAAATCTATGATTCGTTGGAGCATTGCGGATTCGCGTTCATCGGAGGGGTGATGCGCGCGCAATTGCCTCAGAAGTTCAGTTCGGTTCATCGCGTGTCTAGCCAACGTCGAAAATCAACGTTGAAGGCAGAGGGTAAACGATAAATCGGCAATGTCAACCGCGCCAAGTTTCATGCAACTCATTTCGCCGCCGCAACGTCCTTAGAATAGCCGGCGTGATCCTGTAAAATCCGACTCGCGCCGGGTTCAAATCCATTTTCATTGAAGTCAGCAATTGATAGCTTAGGATCGCAATATGCAAAAGCTCGCGGAAATTTGTATCAAACGTCCGGTCTTCGCGGCGATGATTATTCTGGCGCTGGTCGTCGTCGGGGCGTCCAGCTATTTCAAGCTCGGCGTTGACCGCTTTCCGGCGGTGGACATTCCGACGGTGACGGTGCGCGCCAATCTGCCCGGCGCCTCGCCCGAAGAGGCTGAGGCCGCGCTCGCGCAGGTGCTCGAAGAGGCCGTCAATACTGTTGAAGGCGTCGAGCAACTCCGCTCGGTTTCGAGCCAGGGCCGGACGTTCGTGATGGCCACGTTCAGTCTCGACCGCGACATTGACGACGCGGCGCAGGACATTCGCGACCGCGTGCAGGGCGTGACGCGGCTTTTCCCGCCCAACACCGACCCGCCAATCGTTCAGAAATACGACAACGAACGACAGGGAATCCTGACGATTGCCCTCTCGTCGAACCGTTCGATCCGCGAATTGTCGGAACTGGCCGACAAGGTGGTCAAGAAACAGCTTGAGCGGTCGGCAGGCGTGGGCGAAATCGGAGTCTGGGGCGGGGCAATCCGCTCGATTAACATCTGGGCCGACGCCGACCGTCTCGCAGCCTACCGCATCCCGATCACGCAGGTGCGCAACGCCGTCGTCCGCCAGAACAGTGACGTGCCCGGAGGCAACGTGGACGCGGGGCGGCGCGAATTGACTCTGCGCACGATGGGGCGAGTGGTTGATCCGGGCAATTTCAACGATCTGGTCGTCACCACCATCGGCGGCTCTCCGGTTCGCATCCGCGACATCGGTTACGCCGAGGACGGCACGAAGGAACAGCGCTCGGTTTCGCGCCTGACAGATCTCAATCCGGCGGGAGACGATCCGAAAAAACGCGCGGAGACGCCCGGCATTCCATCGGTGACCATTGACGTGCGGCGTCAAACGGGCGCGAACACGATGGCGGTTATCGAGGATGTCAAAAAGAATCTGGAGCGCGTCAAAGCGCAATTGCCTCCTGATGTGAAGCTTGAAATCATCAACGATCAATCACGCTACATCAAAAACGCGCTGCACGAGATCAACATCCACCTGGTTCTGGGCAGCATCCTGGCCTGTCTGGTGGTGTTGCTGTTTATGCGTTCGTGGCGTTCGACGATCATCGCCGGCATCGCCATTCCGGCCTCGGTGATTTCGACTTTCGGGATGATGAAGGCGCTCGATTTCACGCTCAACAGCGTGACGATGCTCGCGCTGGTGCTGATGGTCGGCGTGGTGATTGACGACGCGATTGTCGTCCTGGAAAACATCTTCCGGTTCATCGAAGAGAAGAAGATGCATCCGATGCACGCCGCCAGAGAGGCGACGAAAGAGATTGGTCTGGCGGTGCTGGCGACGACGCTTTCGCTGGTCGTCATCTTCCTGCCGATCTCTTTCATGTCTTCGATCTCCGGTCGCTTCCTTTATCAATTCGGAATCACGGCGGCTGTGGCGATTCTGGTCAGCCTGCTGGTTTCGTTCACGCTGACGCCGACGATGAGCGCGCGGCTGATTCACGTCGAGGACGCTCATCAGCACGAAGGCGTCGCCGGGTCGCGGCGCGGTTTTTACAACTACATTGATCGAGCTTACACGTGGATGCTCAAGCTGGTCTTGCGGCATCGCTTTCTGGTCTGGGCCTGCGCGTTGCTGGTGATGGCTTCGTCCATCCCGCTTTACGGTCTGGTCAAACAGGACTTCATTCCCAGCAACGTTGATGAAGGGGAATTCAGCGTGAACCTGTCGGCGCCCGAAGGCACCAGCCTTGTCGCAATGAACGAGGCTTTGCAGGCGGTCGAGGCCGAACTGAAACAGATGCCGGAGATTCGCATGATGCTCGGCCAGGCGGGCAGTTCGTGGATGGGGGCGGTCAACAACGCCGACATTTATCTGCGCATCCCGCCGCACGTCGAGCGCACGATCAATTTCACGAAGTTCTGGAACGGGTTGATGCGCGGCGAACCGCTGGCGGTCTTTCGCGGCAATTATTCCGCGCGCGACGTTCAGCAGAAGGTGCGCCAGCGACTTCGCAAATTCACGCACCTGCGTCCGGCGGTTCGCAATCCGCAGACCATCAACCTGGGCGGCGGCGGTTACTCCGACATGGACTTCACGCTGCGCGGCCCCGACCTGGTGGCCCTGGTTGGATACGCCAATCAACTGCGCGAACGCGCGCCGCAGCTTGGACTGCTCGACGCCGACGTGACGTTGAAGCTGGACAAGCCTGAATTGCGCGTCAACATTGATCGCGCGCGCGCCGCCGATCTGGGCGTTGATTCAACCGACATTGCCACTGCGCTGCGAATAATGGTCGGCGGTGACGAACGCGTTTCGCGTTTTCACGACGAGCAGATGAACGAGGATTACGACGTGCAGATTCGGTTGCAGCAGGGCGACCGCAACGACACCGAAACCATCTCCCGGCTGTTCGTACCGTCGTCGCGTGGCGGACTGGTCAGCCTGGAAAATCTGGTCAAGCTTGAGCAGTCGAACACGTCATCGAGAATTGACCGGCTGGATCGCCAGCGGCAGGTCAGTTTGCGCGCCAACATCGCGCCGGGCCACGCGCTCAAAGACCGCATCGTCGCGCTTCAGGATGAGGCCGCGAAGTTGAATATGCCCGCCGGCTACAGCACCACAGTTTCGGGGCGCGGGCGCGAACTCGAACGCACGTTCACTGAATTCATCGTCGCGTTCCTGCTTTCGATTGTGTTTATGTACATGATCCTCGCGTCGCAGTTCGAGAGCGTCATCCACCCGGTTACGATCCTGCTCAGCCTTCCGCTGGCCGTGCCGTTCGCGCTGATCTCGCTCTGGGCGCTGAACGACACGCTCAACCTCTATTCGGCGCTGGGCATCCTGGTTCTGTTCGGCGTGGTCAAGAAGAACGCGATCCTGCAGATTGACCACATGAACGGATTGCGCGCGAAAGGCATGCCGCGTTACGACGCGATCATTCAAGCGAATCGCGACCGGTTGCGCCCGATCCTGATGACGACGCTGGCGCTGGTCGCGGGCATGCTTCCGCTCGCGCTGGGCACTGGGCCGGGAGCCGAAGAGCGCCGCTCAATCGCGACCGTAGTCATCGGCGGGCAGACGCTGTCGCTGCTGCTGACGCTGCTGATGACGCCTGTCGCCTATTCGATCTTCGACGATGTGGGCGAGTGGGTGAGGCGGCGCGCGTTTGCGAAACGGCATGCGCCGCCGCATCAGGCTGAGCCGGCCAAAGCGCCTGATCGCGCCCCGGCTTCAACTGAAATTCCGGAAATCGGAGCAGCGCGTTCAGAGGCGGGAGATTGAGAGATTTAGCGAAGAGGTTGAAGACAATTCGTATATGACTTTATCGGGCTGGCCGCATCGTTTCGCAGAATACGCTTTGCGGCTGGCCTTTTTTCTTTTTTTGGTCATGCTCTGCGCCTTGCTTCTCAATCCTGCGCTCACGCCGGGCGAAAAACTCTCCCTGCACTTCAGTGTTGTTTACCGGGAAACAGTTCGCTAATCGTTTGCCAAATCAGAGCCTCTGCGGTAGAAACTCCGGCCAGAGAGCTAACGTAATCACACAACACAATATCGAATCACGGAGGCTAACAATGTCGCACGACATTTCAAAAGCAGTTACTCGCCGCGGCTTTCTTTATGGCTTGGGCGCAGGGCTTACAGCTTCGGTCTTGTCGCCATCCACATTTTCAGGCTTTTCGGCCTACGCCCACGCGCGCGTGGGCGACCCGATCATACTCGGCTCAGGCGCGCACAAATACGAATGGGTTCGCGGATGGGGCAGTCTGCCCGCCGGGATAAAGCTCGGCAGCACGCACGGCGGCGTCGTCGTAGACGCCCAAAATCGGATTTATTTCAGCACTGACGGTGACGATTCGATCATCGTCTTCGATCAGGATGGAAAATACATTCGCTCGATGGGTAAGGAGTGGAAGCCGGACAAGGACGGCAACGGCACGCACGACATGCAACTCATCAGGGAGGGCAATCAGGAGTTCATTTATCTGGTCAGCCTCTTCCGCCACGAGTTTGCGAAGATCACGCTCGAAGGCAAGCCGGTCTGGGTCAAGGGCTTTCCTGAACAGTCGGGAATCTACAAGTCGAAGGACGAATTCAAACCGACGGGCATTACCGCGGCGCCGAACGGCGATTTTTACGTCACCGACGGTTACGGGGCGAACTACATTCACCGCTACAACGCGAAAGGCGAATACCTCAACTCCTGGGGCGGCAAGAGCGGCAAGGACAAAGAAGACGGCAAATTCAGCACGCCGCACAAGATCATCATTGATCATCGCGGCAGCGAGCCGCTGGTTCTGGTGACTGACCGCGCCAACCATCGCCTGCAGTGGTTCACCCTGGCCGGCAAGCACGTCAAGACGGTTGACGGAACTGAGAACGACTTTCTTCGCCTGCCATCCGTGCTGAACATCCGAGGCAATGATGTGGCCATCGGCGATCTTCAGGGGCGCGTGACGATTCTCGACAAGGACAACAAGCTGGTCACGCATCTCGGCGACAGCGGCGATCCGAAAAAACGCGGCACAAACAAAATCCCGCCAGAACAGTGGGTGGACGGGCAGTTCATCGCCCCGCATGGCCTGAGTTGGGACAGGAAGGGAAATCTTTACGTGTCTGAGTGGATGCTGGCCGGCAGAGTGGTGAAGCTGAGGCGCGTGAAGTAAGAGTTGCGGAATTCACCATTATCCATCGCATGATGGAGCCTTTCATTGTGCGCTCTCAAAATCGTTACAGGAGAAGATATGATCAAAAGCAGTCTGGTATTGAATCGCAATACAGGATTCAGATTTTGTTTTCTGACAATCGCTCTGTTGGCGTTGATTGCTCCGCTCAGCCGGACGCAGGCCACACAACAACCGGCGCAAACCGAAGAGGCGAAGTTCGACGCCATCGAAGCGATGGTTCCGATGCGCGACGGCGTCAAGCTTTATACGGTTATCTGCGTCCCGAAAAATTCGACGGAGCCTCTGCCGATTCTGTTGCAACGCACTCCCTACGGCGTCAGTCCCAGAACCGCCAACAGGCTGCATCTGGCTTACAAGGAACTGGCCGCTGACGGTTACATCTTCGCGTTCCAGGACATTCGCGGGAAGTACAAATCCGAAGGCGAGTTCAGGATGAATCGCCCGCCGCGCGATAAAAACGATCCGAAGTCGGTTGACGAAGCTTCGGACACTTACGATGCGATTGACTGGCTGGTCAAAAACGTCAAGAACAACAACGGGCGCGTGGGCATCTTCGGCGTGTCGTATCCCGGATGGCTGGCCGCCGTCCCGCTGCTCGAACCGCATCCGGCGTTGAAAGCTCTGTCGCCGCAGGCCGCGATGACCGACACCTGGCTCGGCGATGATTTCTTTCATCAGGGCGGGTTCCGTTTGAGCTACGGCTACGAATATGTTTACGGCCTCGAAAGCACGAAGGGCGGCGCCAACCCGACCTTTGACAATTACGACATGTTCGAGTGGTATCTGAAGAAAGGCGCGCTGTCGAACTTCATCATGCCGACGCTGCCGACGTGGAAGGATTTCATCGAGCATCCGTCGTTCGATGGCTTCTGGCAGTCGCGATCCGGGTCGCATTATCTGAAAGACCCCGCCGTGCCGACGCTGCACGTCGCGGGCTGGTTCGATCAGGAAGATTTTTACGGCCCGATGAAAACCTACGTGGCTTTGGAGAAAAACGATAAGCGGAAGAACAACTACGTCGTCGTCGGCCCGTGGAATCACGGCGGATGGCGCGGTGGCGAAGGCGACAAACTCGGCAATATCGAATTCAAAAACGCGACAGGCAGATACTTCCGCGAAAAGATCGAAGCGCCCTGGTTCGCTTATCACCTGAAAGGCAAAGGCTCGCTCAATCAGCCCGAAGCCGTCACGTTCCAGACCGGCAGCAACGAATGGAAGACTTACGACCAGTGGCCGCCCAGGAACATCACCACCGAACGCAAGCTCTACTTTCACGCCGGCGGCAAGCTCTCTTTCGACCCGCCGGTTGAAACGGGCGAGAAGGCGTTTGACAGTTATGTCTCCGATCCGGCCAAACCAGTGCCTTATCGCCAGCGTCCGATCGAAGTGACCTACTCAAGAGATTCTCGCTGGTTCACGTGGCTGATGGAAGATCAGCGTTTCGCCAGCGAACGTCCGGATGTTTTGAGTTGGGAGACTGAAGTTCTGACGGAAGACATCACGGTGTCGGGTGAGATCATCGCGCAACTCTTCGCTTCGACTTCGGGCACGGACAGCGACTGGATCGTCAAGCTGATTGACGTTTACCCGCAGGAGTGGCCGGACAATCGCAAGATGGGCGGTTATCAATTCATGGTGTCGGGCGAGGTTTTGCGCGGCAGGTATCACAAAGGCTTCGATAAGCCTGAGCCGCTGGTCGCCAACAAGGTGACGGAATTCGACGTTGATCTGATTCACAAAGACCACTGCTTCAAAAAAGGCCACAAGATCATGGTTCAGGTGCAGAGCACGTGGTTCCCGGTGATTGATCGCAACCCGCAAAAGTACGTCGAGAATATTTTCAAGGCGAAGGATGCGGATTACATCGTCGCAACGCAGCGCATTTACAGATCGAAGAATTTCGCTTCGGGCGTCAAATTGCCGGTGGTCACAAACCGGACTGCACAAAACCGCTGAAACGACGGTCTGACCTGAGCTGAGAAGACGGAAGAGAGATTACTGAACAAAAGAAATAACGGAACAGACGGAAGAGGGCAAAAAACCGGCCTGAAAACTTCCGCTTGTTCCGTTATTTCAGTTTGTTCCGTAACCTCTCTTCTTGCTTTCTCGTCTCGCTCGATTCAACGCCATTGACCTCATGGCCCTGTCGCGCTCAGCCGATGCCAGGCATATTTCGCTCCGGTGTAATAAAGCAATCCCTGTTCATTGGCCAGCGTCTGCCTGATTACATCGCCTTGCAACCGGGGCAGGCGATTTCCGCCCGAAGCCAACTTCAGCGCTTCGTCGAGCCTGAGCAGGTTCATTTCGGCGCCCGCGGCGTTTTTGAGCAGGTAACTTTGCCGGGCCTGTGGGTTGCGCCAGCCCTGAGGGCCGTAGCCGTGAATGACGGCGAGCAACAGGTCGCGCTGCTCGATGACGGTCGGCTCCGTCATTTGAAGAAGAATGCGCCCGTGTTTTTGAGGAACAGACGGTTTGACCTTCTGCGGCTCGCAGCGAATCCAGTTGGCCAGTTCGTGGTTGATCGCCGTGAGTTGTCCCGGCGCCGGTCTGACCACTACGGCCAGATCGGGCGAGTTGTCGCCGTTGAGGTCTCCGGCGATGAGATATTGGGGGTGGTTGGATTCGATTATCACGGCTTGATCGTATACGCGTTGGATCGCCTCCTGCGCCTCAGCCGGTTGAGGAGGACGTAGATCAGGCGGCCCGCTCGCTGACGCTGGAGGCGGAGAAAATGACCTGGGCTGCTCTACCTGCGTCTGCTGTTTCTGATCGTGGCGTGAGCACGCGGATAGCGCGAGGCAAAGAAAGCTGGTGAGAAGAAGGGATGGCGGCATTCTTGTTTTTGGGCCAGACATAGAGACTCTCAAGAGAATCAGGGCATTTCAAAAGGGCGGCGGCGAATGTTTTGATCCGCCGCCGCCGAAAGCCCGCGAGAAAACCTGTAGGACGAGGTTTATAGCGAGTTGAGGAATGTGAGCAGTTGGCTCTTCTGGCTGGCGTTGAGCGCGTTGTAGTTATTGATGACGGGCGTCGCCTGGCCGGCGTGGCGCAGGATTGCCTCGTGGCGCGTGAGCGACTCGCCGTCATGCATCAACCGGTTGCGCGTGCGCAAGCCCCAGAGCGGCGGCGTGCGGAGTTGGTTCCGGGTTTCCTGCCCGCCATTCTGGACAATTCCGTCGCCGGTTCCAATGTCGTGGAGCAGGAAATCGCTGAATGGGTGGATGCGTTTGTTGCCGAGCGCCGCCGGAACCGTGAACGCGCCGCCGTTGATCACAGCGCCTGGAGGGGAAGTGACGATTGTCGGAACGTGACAGACTGCGCAGCCGATGGAGTTGAATATCTCTCCGCCGAGGATGGTGTCCATATTGGCGGCCAGAGTCTCGTCACGCGGAGGCGCTTTAGTCGCGCGCATGAAGCGTGCGAAAGCTTCAACACCCTCGCCGAATCCTTGCTGCTCCCCAGCAGGATCCTCAGGCTCAGACACTGTGTCGAAGGCGGTGACTGGAATGCCATTGCTGCTGTTATCGGCTGGCAGAAGCGGGCTGGTGATACCCATCTCATTGAGATAAGCGTCGGCGGAAAATGACATCAGGCTGGCATGCTGATTCTTCCAACCGAAGCGTCCAACGCGGGTTACACCCGGCGCCTCCAGCACTGGTACCAGGAAAAACGCGCCCCTCAGGGCAGCGGGTTGGTTATTGGCGATGGCGATGAGTGTCTCGTCATCAATGCACTCGACGAAGCCGTCGCCGAGCGTATTTAGCGAAGTGCGGAATGTGCGCACTTCGTTGCCGTCCAACAATCGCTCCTGAATACTGGCGTCAATCGCGCGGGACTGGATCAGCGATCCTCCAGGGTGATCAACGAAGTTGACGCCTGTAAAATGACCAGCCCGCAACTCGGTGATCTGGCTGATGCCGCCCGCGATTGGGTTCTGGTGACATTCGCTGCAGGATTGAGCGTTGTAAACCGGACCGAGGCCGTCTTCAAGCAACTGCTGTCCGACGAATTCTTCCTTGTCGGCATCATGTGTGGCCTGATCAACCATCCCGTTAGTTCGATCGTCGAAGCCGGTCGGGGCTTCCTTGATCCGCCGTGTTGATCGGTCCATTGGCGACGGCTGGCGTTCACCCTGATAGTCAAAGCCGGTTGATGCTAGTGTGGTGTTGGAAAAAATGTAACCGGGGTTGTTTAGGAACAATGTGGAGCTGATTCCTATTGAGAGGAGGAGCAGCATTAATATCTTCAGCAGTTTTATGTTCATGGGCTTTTCCTCTTGTGGTTCTTTCAGTGGATATAGTGGGGTTATTGATAGTCGTTAAAGTCCGCCTGTCGCTTCTGATCACGAGATGGCGCACTGGCGTACCGAGTTTTCCAGCGATGTCGAAGTGGCGGATCGTTTATTGTGGATTTGTGAGCGACTGCCTGGTGAACGGAAGCTGGTAATATCGCGCGCATTCGTCGAACAATCGCAAGTAGCGAGATAAACCTGCCTGCGTTCGTGAGAGACCTGGCAATGCTTGTTTTTAGGGCGCGGCGAAGATACCCCGTTGTTTCTGAAGCTGTCAATAAGATTATGGATTACGATTACGGATGCCAACTGATTGGCGCATAACTGATTGATCATCTTAATTCCAGGGCGAAACCATGATTCACTTCTTCGAACTGCTTATCTCGACCGTCGCCTATCGGCCCTACGTCTTCGTCTTTTTCGCCTGCTATCTCTTTCTGGCGATCACGAACATCGGCTGGAAGCGGACGGCGCTCTTCACCGCGCTCGCCTACGCCGTCGCGTTCTTGTGCGAATGGAGTTCCGCCGTAGCCGCGACGGGCTTTCCGTTCGGGTTGTATTACTACATTGATCGAACCAGCCATCGTGAATTGTGGATAGCGGGCGTGCCGTTTATGGATTCGCTCTCGTTCACGTTCCTGTCATACGTCAGTTGGGAACTGGCGACGACATTGCTTGGACGCGTGAAAGCGAGTTGGCGCGACGTTCAGGCGGTGAACGGCGGCGAGGTGAGAAGACGTTGGGCGACGGCGGCGCTCGCCTCGTTTTTGATGATGTATCTGGACATCATCATTGATCCGGTGGCGCTGCTCGGCGACCGATGGTTTCTGGGCAAGATTTATTACTACCCCGGCGGCGGGAGTTATTTCGGAATCACCCTCGCCAACTTCCTCGGCTGGTATTTCGTCTGTTTCGTGATCGTCCGGCTGTACGTCTGGCTGGAGAAAATCGTCTTCGGTAAATCTCCGAATCAGGCTGCGGGCGAGCGCGAGTATCGCTACAAGGCTCTTGGCCCGGTCGGACTCTATTTCGGCGTGCTCGGCTTCAATCTGTTTATGACGTTCTGGATCGGTGAACGAACGCTGGGCGTGGTCAGCGTGATCGTCACCCTGCCGCTGATCGCGCTGGTCGCGTTGCCGCTTTATCGCGGGTTCGAGGCGCAGGACGCGGCTTGACAGAAGATGGCGGGCAAAGCAATGTTGTCCGCGTCGCAATCAAGTAGATGTGGGCGGCAGGCGGTTAAAGAAGGGTTGGCGCTGGTTACGGATAAGCTGTCTTCCGCTCACCGGCGCTAGACAATTGGCCCCTTTGTTGAAACCGTTATGAAAAAATTACTGCTTGCGCTTCCGCTCGCTCTCTCTCTGATCTCAACCATTCAAGCTCAATCATCGGCTCCGTCGCCGTTTCAGCCGATCCCGTCGGGTTACGGCGCGAACGGGCAGTTCGCGGTCACGGACGAGAAGTTCCCCAGCCCGCTTTACGACCGCGAAAACGTTCACGTCTTTCGACCGGCCGGCGTGACAACCCCGGCGCCGGTGATCTTCTTTGCGCCCGGTTTCGCCAACAACGATCCTGACGAATACGAACCGCTGATCAATCACATCGTCAGCCGAGGCTACGCGCTGGTCTACGCGCCGTTTCAGGTCATTTCCGGCGACATCAGTTTGTACAAGAAACGTTACGACACGATCTTCGCCGGATTTGAAGAAGCCGTGAAGCGCTACGGCTCATCGTTCGATCTGACGCGCGTGGGTTACGCTGGCCATTCGTTCGGCGGATCGGCCATTTTGAACATGGCCTTTCGCGGACTCGAACGCGGCTGGGGCAAAGACGGGCTGTTTCTTTTTATGATGGCGCCCTGGTATTACAACGAAGTCAGCCTCTCGCAGTTCGTCAACTTCCCGCCGCACGCCAAAGTGATCGTTCAGGTTTACGAGCAGGACGGCGTCTGCGATCACCGCATAGGCAAGGAGATTTTCGAGCGCATCAATTTGCCCGCGAGCGAAAAGGATTTCGTGATGCTCATGCGCGAGGAGCGGCTGGGATACAACCTGGAAGCCGATCACGGCACGCCTTCAGGCAGCGGACAGGACGCGCACGATTTTTACGGCATTTATCGTTTGATGGACGCGCTGGCCGATTACGCTTTCACGGGCAGGCAGGAAGGGAAGCGAATCGCGCTCGGCGGCGGTTCAGCCGAGCAGCGGTTTATGGGCTTGTGGCCCGATGGCAAGCCCGTGCGCGAGATGTTCGCTGGCGATTGCGTCACCATCACCCGGCCATCGTCATCGTTCCTGTTTCCGTATTCGCCGACGACCATCGGCGTGACGAACGTTTCATCGGCGAGCTTCAAAGTCGAAACGGGTCTTGCGCCCGAATCTCTGGCTTCGGCGCTGGGTACGAACCTGTCGAAATATCCGCTGTCGAGCGAAGGCCCGATCCCGCCGTTGAATCTGAACGGAACGACAGTCAAAGTGAAAGACAGCGCGTGCGTTGAACGCCTGGCCCCGTTGTTTTTCGCCGCGCCGACGCAGGTCAATTATCTCGTTCCGGCTGGCTCGGCGAACGGCGCGGCGACCGTCACGGTCTTCAACGAGGCCGGCGCGATTTCGGTCGGAACCGTGCAAATCAACAGCGTCGCTCCGAGCCTGTTCGGAGCGAACTCGAACGGGCAAGGCGCGGCGGCGGCGTCAGTGTTGCGCATCAAAGCAGACGGTTCGCAAGTTTACGAACAGGCGATCCGATTCGATTTCGGAGTGGCTGGATATGTCACACTGCCGATAGATGTGAGCGACCCGAACGATCAGGTTTTCCTGCTGCTGTTCGGCACGGGATTCAGATATCGCCAGAACCTGAGCGGCGTCAGTGTGACGATAGGCGGCGTCCCGGTCGAAGTTTTATACGCGGGCGCGCAGGGAGGATATTACGGCCTGGATCAAATCAATCTGCGATTGCCGCGCACACTGGCCGGACGCGGCGAGATGGATGTCGTGTTGAAGGTTGATGGCCGCACGGCGAACATCGTGCGCGTCAACATCAAATGATTTACTGCCACAGAGTCACAGAGCCACAGAGAGGAGCCAGGGAAGGGAGAAGACTGAACGTCTCTCTTGTAATTCACTCTGTGGCTCTGTGGCTCTGTGGCTAAACTTTAGAAGCCAGGTCCTTTGGTATTGAGCTTGACCCGCAGCAGCGCCGTGTTGGCCGTGATGTAAAGCGTCGAACCGTCGCCGCCCCAGGCCACGTTCGAGGTCGGCGCGCCGGTGTCGAACGTCCCCAGGTGTTTCCCATCAGGCGAAAAGACGTGAACGCCGCCAGGCCCGGTGGCGAACAGGTTGCCGTCTTTGTCCACCTTCATTCCGTCGGGCAATCCCGGACGTTTTTCCTTTGCCCAGGCCGTCGCGTCGAAGAAGACCTTGCCGTTGACGATTGTCCCATCAGGCTGCACGTCGTAAACCATCCAGATCGCTTTGTCGGGATCGGACGACGCGACGTAAAGCTTCTTCTCGTCCGGCGAAAACGCAACGCCGTTGGGCCGCGTGATTTCTTTCGTCAGCAAAGTCAGCTTGCCATCTTTTGTCAGGCGATAGACGCCGCAGAAATCAAGCTCGCGCGCCGGATCATCCATGCCTTTCGGCAAACCGTAAGGCGGATCGGTGAAATAAAGATCGCCATTCGATTTGTAAACCAGATCGTTCGGGCTGTTGAGCCGTTTGCCGTTGTATTTGTCCGCGAGCGTCTTCTTGGTCTTGCCGTCGGCTTCGAGCAGGTAAACGCGCCGCTCGCCGTGATCACAAGCGACAAGACGGCCTTCAGCGTCGTAGATCAATCCGTTCGTGCCCGGCTCGTGGCCCGTGAACGGCGTCTTGCCGCTGTAACCGGCGGGCTGCAAGAACACGCTTTCGCCTTTGCCTTCCTGCCATTTGATGATCGCGTTGTTCGGAATGTCGGAGAAGAGCAGATAGCCTTCCTTGCGATTCCACACCGGCCCTTCAGTCCATTGATGCCCGTCAACGAGCTTTTCGACCTTCACGTCAGCGGGCGCGAGCTTGTCAAAGGCCGGATCAAGGCGAACGATCCCGGCCGCTGAATTCGATCCGGCCCCAATAGCGGATGCGGGAGTCGCAGCCGGTTTGTTGTCAGAAGTATTGCTGGCCGTAGGCGCGGTCGAGCAGGAAGTGAGCGCCAAAACCGCCGCGATCAAAGGCACGTGCGCGAATTTCTTCATGATCTCTCCTGTAAGTTGTGATGGAATATTGTCAGGGAAACTGCGGCGTGGATTCTAAACCAACGAGCGCAGTTTCTCACGCCGCTCAGTGCCGCCGGACGCGATGTCAGGGTAAAATTGGCGGCGATGAAATTACTTCGGCTCACAATCAGGATTCCGGCTCTGATTTTGGTGTCGGCAATCTGGTATCTGCTCTGGCTGATCGGCAAGGTTTTGACCGCGCCTTTCCAAAAGGGGCAGGGCAGGCGGCGATGGCGAAAGATCGTACTGAATGGTTGGGGGCGCTCCATGGCTTTGATTCTGGGGATGCGGATCATGACGATTGGCGAACCGCCGCGACCGCCGTTCTTTCTGGTGTCGAATCATCTGAGTTACGTTGACATCATCGCTTATGCGGCCTGCCTGGAATGTGTCTTCATTTCCAGAAACGACATCGCCGATTGGCCGGGAATCGGATTGCTGGCGCGCACGGTCGGCACAATCTTCATCAACCGCGAAAAGTTGCACGACATCCCGCGAGTGATCGCGGAGATCAACCAGGCTCTGGATGAAGGCTTGGGAGTGATCCTTTTCCCTGAGGGCACGAGCGGCGCGGGCGACAGAGTTCTGCCGTTTCACGCTTCATTGCTCGATCCGGCGGCGAAGGCGAGTTATCCGGTCTCCTTCGCTTCGATCAGTTATCGCACCCGGCCCGGCGAGACGCCGGCTTATCTGGCCGTCAGTTGGTGGGGAGATATGACGTTCACGCCGCACGTTATGGAGTTGTTGAAGCTGTCGGGCTTCGAAGCCACCATCACGTTCGGCTCGCACGCGATTGGGTCAGACGACCGCAAGGAACTGGCGAAAAGTTTGTGGCGCGCCGTCAATGATCAGTTCACGCCGATGGTTGATTCGGCGTTATTAGGCAGCGAGAGAGATTCATGACGAGCGCGACGAAATCTTCTCCGGGCAAGCTTCGTCTGTGGCTGCGCCGCTGGCGCTGGTATTTTGTCGCCGGTTACGCGGTTTTGTTGTTGACTTCGCACATCGCGCGCCGGCTCGGCCCCGTTGACGAAGCCTCCAAAAGCTGTTGCGCTGTGATGGCGCGCGCCGTTGATGGCGACCACTACCTCGACAAACAAATCCGCATCGCCTATCGAGATTATTCCGCGAAAAACGATGTCGGCGGATTGCCGATCTTGTTGTTGCACGGCAGTCCGGGCAGCGGCGATGATTTCACGCGGATCAGCGCTGCTCCCCTGCTCAATGGGCGCCGCCTGATTGCGCCCGACCTGCCCGGCTTCGGACATTCGACCAGGGACATTCCGGACTATTCGTTCCGGGCGCACGCGCGTTATGTGATCCAACTGCTCGATCAGTTGCGACTGCCGCGTGTCCACGTCGTCGCGTTCAGCATGGGTGGAGGCGTCGCGCTGCATTTGGCTGAGTTCGCGCCCGAACGTGTGGCTTCGATCACGATGCTGTCGGCCATCGGCGCGCAGGAGATGGAACTGCTCGGCGAATATCACGCCAACCACGCCGTTCACGGCTTGCAACTCGGTTTCTTCCGGGTGTTGCGCGAAGGCTTGCCGCTGACTCCCGCCGCGTACAACCGCGACATAGGCGTTTCGTTCAGCCGCAACTTTTACGATTCGGATCAACGCCCGCTCCGCGATCTGATCAAACGGTACGCGGGGCCGATGTTGATCATTCATGGCAGAAGGGATTTTCTGGTTCCCGTCGAAGCGGCGATTGAGCACGCGCGCCTTGCGCCGCAAAGCGAATTGGTCTTATCCGACTACGATCACTTCATGACTTTTCAGCGCTCCGATTATCTTGCGCCGATCATCAGCGATTTCGTCAGCCGCGTTGAAGCCGGCAAAGCTGCGACGCGCGCAACCGCTGATCCGGCGCGCGTCGCCGCGTCCGAACAGCCATTCGATCCGAACAATCTGCCGAAATTCATTGGCGTCACCGCTGTCGTCGTGACGTTGCTGCTGGCCGCCGCGACGCTGGTCAGCGAAGACCTGACTTGCGTCACAGCGGGCGTTCTGGCCGCGCAAGGCAGAATCGGTTTCGCGCTGGCATCTTTCGCCTGCTTCCTCGGCATTTTTGTCGGCGATCTTTTGCTGTTTTTGGCCGGGCGCTGGTTGGGGCGACCGGCGTTGCAACGCGCTCCGGTCAAATGGTTCATCAGGGAGGACGACGCGCGAAGAAGCTCCGAATGGTTTTCGCGACAGGGCGCGAAAGTGATCTTCGCCAGCCGCTTCCTGCCCGGCGCTCGATTGCCGACGTATTTCGCGGCAGGCGCGCTCCAGACCAGCTTCTGGAAATTCGCCTTCTATTTTTTACTGGCCTGCGCGGTGTGGACTCCGCTGCTGGTCGGCCTGGCGATACTGTTGGGCAGAGAAGTGATCGAATCGGCGCTGCTGGGCGGGCAAAGCCTGCTTTTTAAAGTTATCATCGCGGGCGTCCTGATTCTGGCGGTCGTAAAACTGCTCGTCCGGCTCTTGACGGCGAAAGGCCGACGTCTGCTGGTTTCGTCGTGGCGAAGGATGACGAGGTGGGAATTCTGGCCGCCGGTTGTCTTTTATCCGCCGGTCGTTTGTTACATCGCGTGGTTGATGTTGAAGCATCGCGGCCTGACCGTCTTCACGGCGGCGAATCCGGCGATCCCCGGCGGAGGATTCATCGGGGAATCGAAAGCGGAGATTCTGCGCGGGCTTGAAAAATCGGGCGATTGCCTGCCCAAGTGGGATTTGATCGAGGCCTCATCGAGCGTTGAAGACCGAATCGAGCAGGCGAAGAAATTCATCGCCGAACACGGTCTCGACTTCCCGGTCGCGCTCAAGCCGAATGCCGGCCAGCGCGGATCGGGAGTCGGCATCATCAAATCGGAATCGGAGATGGAAGACTACCTGCGCCGCGCCAGTGTTGACACGTTGATTCAGGAGTACGCCTCAGGCGAAGAGTTCGGCGTGTTTTATTATCGTTACCCAGATCAGGAGCGGGGGCGCATCTTCGCAATCACCGAAAAACGTTTTCCGTCGGTCACCGGCGATGGCGCGAGCACGCTGGAGCGATTGATCCTCAACGATGATCGCGCGGTTTGCATGGCGCGTTTTCTGCTCGACAAACACGCCGGCCGTTTATGGGAGACGCCGCGCGCGGGCGAGCGAATCCAGCTTGTAGACATCGGCACGCACTGTCGCGGCTCAGTGTTTCTGGACGGCGGATGGGCGAAGACGGATGAATTGGAAGAAGCGATTGATCGAATCTGCCAAGGTTATGACGGCTTCTACTTTGGCCGCTTCGACATTCGCGCGGAGAGCGTCGAGGAATTCAAACGCGGGCGGAATTTCAAAGTGATCGAATTGAACGGCGTCACCTCGGAAGCGACCAGCATCTACGATCCGAAATATTCGGTCTTTGCGGCGTACAGGACTCTGTTCGCGCAATGGCGGATCGCGTTCGAGATCGGGGCGATCAACCGGGCGCGAGGCGCGGATATAACACCGGCGCGGACTTTATTGAAGTGGATGATTGATTATCAGGAGAAGTCCGGCGCGCTCGATTGAACGCGCCAAAACCATGTTTAACGGCCACAGAGCTTTGTTACAACTTTATGCTCAATCTCGGAATTGTCGCAGACGAAATCAGCCGTGATTTCCGCGAAGCTGTTCGCGTCGGAACCGCGTGCGGTCTGCGCCGCTACGAAATTCGCTTTCTGAAATCGGGCCGCGCTCCGATGTGCGGCCGCGAGGAATTACTGGAAATCGAGCGCATTCGCGACGGCGAAGGGCTGGAGATCACCGCGTTGTCGCCGGGCTTGTTCAAATGGACGGACACGCTGGAAAAATTCAAACGTGAGATGGCGGAGGTCTTCCCGCGCTCAGTCGAGTTGACGCATCGCTGGAATCTGTGCGCGCTGATTATCTTCGGATTTCAAAAGCCGGGCGCGACCGAAGAGAACGCCGACACGATTTCGAGCGCGAATCCGCCGGAGTGGGTCGTCGAATGTTTGACCGACGCGGCGGAGCGGGCGCGGGCTGAAAACCTGAAGCTGTTGATCGAGCCTGAGCCGGTCTGCTGGGCCGACACAGGCGCGGCGACGGCTGAATTGATTCGGCGGGCCGCTTCGCCCGCGCTCGGCGTCAATTACGATCCGTGCAACGTCGCGTGGCAGTTGCGCCGCGATCCCATTGATGAATTCGACGCGGTCGCGCCGCTCATCGCCAACGTCCACGTCAAAGACCAACTCGACGCCCCGGTCGGCAGCGGCATTCCGAAATGGGTCACGCCGGGCAAAGGAATGATTGATTACCGGCGGCATTTCGCCGCGCTCAAACGCATCGGTTACGTCGGCTCCGTCTCGCTCGAACCGCATTTCCCGTTGACGGTGGAAACCCTGTCGCAATGCAAACAGGCCGTCGAGCAGTTTTGGACGACGGCAAATTTGACGACAAATCTGGAGGATAGATGACCACGCACATTTCACGCAGAACATTCATCGCTTCGACTTGCGCGGCGGCAGCCGGAAGCGTTTTGCCGGAAGGCGCCTTCGCCGCTGAAGCCGTCATAGACATTCACCAGCACACGCATTATTCAGGCCGCAGCGATGAAGACCTCATCGCGCATCAGCGGAAGATGGGCGTCACGAAAACGGTGTTGCTTCCAGCCGGATCGAAATACGGTCTGGAAGCCGACGCCTGGGGCAACGACACAGTTGTCGCTCTGGCCAGGAAATATCCAAAAGAATTCTACTTCTTCGCCAACGAACTGCCCGACATCGCGGAAACGCGCCAGGTGATCGAGAAGTACCTGAAGCTGGGCGCCATCGGCATCGGCGAACAGAAGTTCGAGGTCGAGTCGGATTCAAAACACATCGAACTGATCGCCACAATCGCCCGCGAATACAACGTGCCCGTGCTGCTGCATTTTCAGCATGGCAAATACAACCGGGGCTTCGACCGCTTCCACAAAATCCTGGAGAAATTCCCGAAGGTCAATTTCATCGGCCACGCGCAAACGTGGTGGGGCAACATTGACCGCAACCACGAACAGACCGTGATGTACCCGAAGACTAAAGTCACGCTCGGCGGCATCACCGACCGATTGCTCGCGGATTATCCGAATATGTTCGGCGATCTATCCGCCGGATCGGGATTGAACGCGATGCTGCGCGACGAAGACCACGCGCGCGAATTCATCAAACGCCATCAGGACAAATTGCTTTACGGCAGCGACTGCAACGACCGCGTCGGCGAAGGCGAGAAATGCAGCGGGTCGCAGCAACTGGCGACGATTCGCAGGCTGTCTCCGAGCGGGGAAGTGACGCGGAAGATTTTGTCCGGGAATGCGCGGCGGGTGTTGAAGATCAAATAGCTATGGAAAGCCTTTGAGTTTGATCTCGTAAAACGCTTTCTTATCGAAAGCGTTCTCTCCCGGCCAAACCGCCCATCCTTCCCAGGCGCCGCTCTCTCTGCGCATGCATCGGGTGTGAACGCGGATCAGGCTGTGGTCGCGCGGAATCTCGATCAGGTTGTAAAGTTTCGGAGTTGACGGCGGGCGATGCGCCGCGACGGCGCCGAACGATCCGGCGCCGGCCACGCGCAGCTTGCGGGTCGGATGCAGGTAGCCGGCCAGATCGGCGCGGTCTTCGTGGACGTGGCCGTGCAGGCAGAGTTTGAAGTCGGCCCTGCGCAATCGTTCGATGAAATCGTCGTCGGCGATCTTCTCATTGCCGGTCGCCGGGTGATGCCAGATGGCGATGCGCGTGACCTCGGCGTCTTCGCCGAGCCGGGTTGCCTTCTTCGCTTCTTCGATCTGCCCGTCGGCTTCCATCAAACCTTTGGCCAGAGCTTTCTCATTGACGCCCGACCGGTCGGGATGAAATTCGTCAATCATCCACGCCGAATTCAAAGCCAGAAACTGAATGCCGGTCTCTTCAAACAGCACCGACAGGCTCTGGGCTTCCGGCTTCAGCGAATATTCCAGTTGTTTGAACTGGTGGTGGAACCGCGCGAAATTCCTGAAGCGTTTCGGATAACGCGCGTCGTCGCGCACAAGGTAGCCGTTGCCCTGCCGGACGAAACTGCCCGGCGAGAGCTTGCCCAGATCAACTTTGCGCTCCTGCATCCATTCGTAAACTTCTTCGTCCCAGCTCAGGTCGTGATTGCCCGGAACGATGATCGTGCGTTCGGCGGTCAGTTTCATCTTCTTGACCAGAGCGGAGAGGAATTCGTGAACCTGCTCGAACTCTTCGTGAGCCCCACGATTCGTCAGGTCGCCGGAAATGATCAGGTAATCCAGACTCTCGATCCCAAAACCTTCGCGCCGGTCTCGCAGATCGCCGAGCAGCGGCTGCAAACGGACGATCGGATCGTCGCTCGCGCTGAAATGCAGGTCGCTCAAATGCAGGATGCGCGCCGGAGGATGCTGAATCTGTTTCGGAATGAATCGGGGCGTCGCGGCTTCGGCTTCGGGCGCCGCTGACGGGCGCATCAATTGTTCGACCGCCTGCCTGATGCCTCGGGCGACTTCGACGAAGGCCTCGTCGCGGTTTTTCCAGTGCGAGCTTTCAACCGCCCGGTTGTCGCGCGGCAGCGATTGCAACTCGGCCAGCGGCGTCTTCAACCAATCAACCGGGCGCAGGACGATGGGAATGACTACGGCTTCGCCCGCCGCGTGGCGCGCAAGCGCGCGTTTCGTCTCGATGCCGTAGCAGTAATCCGACGCGATGAAATCGGGACTGACCAGCAGCAGAATGATCCCCGCCTGTTCCAGATGGCGGTCAATCTCGCCCCGCCATTCCGCGCCCGCGCTGATCATCCGGTCGTGCCAGAATCCGATGACGTTTTCACGACGGAGCGCGCTCAGATGTTTGCCCAACTCTTCGCGCAACGCTTCGTCGCGGTGCGAATAGGAGATGAAGACCTCCAGCGATTTGAATTCCGCTTTGGTCTCGGCGATCTCCTGCTTTTTGATCCGGTTGATGCTGGTCTTGAGCGCCACCAACTCCTGCCGGGTCGCGGCGCGGGCTTCTTCGGCGCTCTTACCGATCAACACGCGCGAATCGCAGATCGAGCAGCCGATGTCGGTCTTGCCTTCGGCGATGCGGGCTTTGATCGCTTCTTCGTCGAACGGGTGGCCGTTGGCGCAAACCATCTTCCAGCCTTCTTTGATCTCGACGCCCTCTTTGCGCAGATGCTGGTCAACGAAGCTGATGAACAGGTCGCGCGCCTCCGCCGAGACCTCTTCGCTGAACATCAAATCCAGATGCGCCGACCCGCTCTGGCGGTCAATCCTGCTCAGCCCGCACACGCCCTGGCCGGGTCTTTCAAACTCGGCGTGGTTCTTCCACAAACGGACGCGCCCGAAACCCGCTTCGGCCTCGCCGCCCATCGCCAGTTGCGTCACCAGCGAAGCCCAGATGTTGTCAATCGCCCCGGTGAAATCGTAATAGATCGTCACTTTCTGCGCCGCCAGTTCGCCATCCGCCGCCTCCGACTGTTTGAATTCGGTGGGGAAGATCAACATCCCTTCGTGTTTGAAACACAGCCCCCGGTCGAGCAGCAATTGCACGGTGCATTCCAGCACGATGCGTTCGCGCAGCGGGTCAACGCGCTCTTCGGGTTTGATCCCCGGCAACGGCGTCCGGCCCGAAACGACCAGCAACTCTTCCAGCGCGGGCACGCCTTTGGGATTGTCGCGCGCGGCCAGAACCAGCGCCCCGGCGTAGATCGAAATAAACCCGATCTGCAAAACCAGCACGCGGTCGCCCGCTGACAATCGCGTTTCGACGATCTCTCCCTGCCCGGCCAACTGCCCGATGACCGTGTTGACCGATTGCGGGTCGAATTCGAGATCGGGGTCATTCTCCGCCCGCGCGCGAACCCGTTTTTCAAGCTCGGAATAGAGCAGCGCCACTTCGCCCGCGCCCTGCCATTGCCTGACGGTCTCGCGGATCAGTTGGAACAATCGAGGGCGCGTGGTCTTTGACAGGTCGTCCCACTTGATCCGGCCGATGACGGCTTTGCCCAATTCGGCCAGCCCGCGCGGAGCGAGCGCGCTGGTCGGAAAGTAATCAACGAATCCGCATTCGGCGATCAGCCGGTTGATCTCGGCGCGGTCAACCACCTCGTCGCCCTTGTCGAGCTTCGTCCCGACCAGCAGCTTGACCGTCTGCTGGTCCGCGCCGGGTCTTTCGGTCTGTTTTTTCAGCCGCAGATTCCATTCGCGCACGTCTTCAAACGCGGCGCGCCCGCGAGTCGGATCGAAGAGGATCATCGCCAGCGTCGTTTCGGGCAGGAACAACTGATGAACCAGCCGGTATTCCTGCTGCCCGCCCAAATCCCAGATGAAGACCTCGCGCTCTTCGGCTTCGGCCGCGGCGGCGCCGGGATCGAGTTGTTCAGGCCGCATCTTCCAGGTGCGCATGCCGTGCGTCGTGCCCAGCTCTTTGTATTCTCCGGTGGCCATCCGCAGCGCCAGGCACGATTTGCCGACGCTGCTTTCGCCGATCAGCACTACTTTGGCGCTGACGTAACTGGCCGGGACCGCGATCGGAATCGCGGCGGCTTGCGCGTATTCGACAACGGACAGGATCAGGTCGGTTTCACCGGAACGGGTCAGGTTCTTTTCAAATGAGGTGGCAATGGGCGTCCTCGGGCGGAAATCGGCGGCGACCAGAAGGGGTGTCGGTGGAATCTGTCTGAATGTTTGCGTCTCGGCGCCGGTTTCAATCTCCCACAACTTGACGGTGTTATCTCTGGAAGCAGAGGCGAGCCATCGTCCGTCTGGCGAAAAGGCCACACTGCGAACAGATCCATGATGACCCTCGAACGTATGGATGAGCTTGCCGGAAGAGACCTCCCACAACCTAGCGGTGTTATCATCGGAGCCAGAGGCGAGCCATCGTCCGTCTGGCGAAAAGGCCACACTGCGAACAGGGCCATGTTGCCCCCCGAGCGAGCGGATGAGCTTGCCGGAAGAGACCTCCCACAACCTAATGGTCTTGTCAACCGAGCTAGAGGCGAGCCATCGTCCGTCTGGCGAAAAGGCTACGCTGAGAACATAGTCTTTATGACCTTCGAGCAAGCGGGTAAGCGTGCCGGAAGGGATCTCCCATAACTTGACGGTCTTGTCATAGGAGCCAGAGGCGAGCCATCGTCCGTCCGGCGAGAAAGCCTCACTGCGAGCAGAAGATTGATGACTTCCGAGCAAGCGGATGAGCTTGCCGGAAGAGACGTCCCACAACCTAACGGTGTTATCATCGGAGCCAGAGGCGAGCCGTCGTCCGTCCGGCGAAAAGGCCACAGCCTTGAATAGACTGGATCTGGAGGTGGTGATGCGCAGGTGGAATTCTTCCGGGGGGTGAGCGGGCGGGTTGTGCTTTTTTTCGTCCATCGGCTGAAGTCGTGTTTTAAAAAATCGGGTTATCTCAGGCGCCGGTCAAGAAACCGGTAAGCCTGATTGCGAATTCCGAAGTTCAAAGAAACAGTTCCGGCGAAACGTGGAAGTACTCGGCCAACGCCTTCGACTGCGTTTTGCTTATCGGGCGTTTGCCGCTGACGGCTTCAGAGACGCGACCGCTGGAGCCGAAGATCGGAACAAGATCGCGCTGGCGCAAATCACGGGCTTCCATCAAATGCCGCAGAATTTCATACGGCTCGGCCTCAGGGATAGGGTAACGCTCGTCTTCGTAATCCTGCGCGAGCCTGACCATCAGCTTCAGCAACTCGGTCTCTTCAGGAGAGCGGTCCGCGCCTTTATCCATCAACTTTTCGATTTGCGCCAGCATCCGTTCGTGTTCTTCGTCGTCGGCGATAACTTTCGGAAGCGCGCGCGACAACAGTCTGCCGTATTTCGCCGCATTGAGCCTGGTCTTAGCAACCGCAGCGGTCTTCCCAGTTCTCTTTGGAGTATTGAGCATGCGTCAAAACCTCTTTCACGTAGATCGTCTGAATGAAGTATTCGATCTTGACGATCAACCGGTAGTGATTGCCTTTGATGTTAAAAACCGTGCATCGTCCAACGGCGTCAGCGTGAGGATAAACTTGCCTGACTTCGGTGATATTCCGCCACTTCGCCTTTCGACAAGTCTTGTACCATTCTCTCAACGGCCCCTCGGCGTCCGGGTGTTTTTCCCAGAAATCCCTCAATGCGCGCTGACTGACAACATTCATTATGTCGCCTCCCGGACAAGACATTCTCCCCAAATGGGAGTGATTACTCAACCATTATTTTGCCGCGCTCATCCGAGCCACCGATCCAGAAAACGGTAAGCCTGATTGCGAACCGCCAGCGGAAAATCGTGTCCCGCATCAGGATAAACTGCGACCAGTCTCTCTTTTGCCCTGAAGACTTTTTCGTAAACCGGCGCCGCCGCGTCAACGCAATCGCGCACGCCCGAAACTTCAAAGTTCGAATCGTGCAGCGGCGCATTGATGAACAAAGCGCGCGGCGCAAGCGCAACCAGAATGCCCTCGATGTCGAACGGAATGCGCGCTGGATCTTTGCCGTACTTTTCGGCGATCAGCGGCATGTAGCGTTTGCCCGCCCAACCTGTCAGGTCGCCGTTGTAATATTTTTTGAACGACGTGAAGCCGCAGCTCGTGACCATCGCCTTGATGCGTTGATCGAAAGCCGCGACGAAAAGCGTGTTGTGCCCGCCGAGCGAATGGCCGATGGAGCCGATGCGGTTCGGATCAACTTCGGGCAGCGATTGCAGCAGGTCAACCGCGCGCATGTGGTTCCAGACGCCTTTCATCGCGCAACTGGCGTAGCCGCGCTGGTACGGGTCGAAATCGTTTTCGCCCAGGTAAGGATAATCAGGCGCGATGCAGACGTAGCCGCGCTCCGCGAGTTCTTTGGCGTAATGCAGATTGGCGGCGCCGCCCAACCCGGCAGGCTCGGCTTTGCCGATCCTGATCGTCTGGTGCAGGCAGAGCATCGCGGGCGCCCGTCGTTTCAGCTTTTTCGGCTTCAGCAAATAGGCCGGAACGTAATCGCCCTCTTCGCTCAGGTATTTGATCTTCGCGCGAGTGAAGCGGGGCAGGTCTTCGCTTTCGAGTCTGACGACCTCGACGGGCGGCCTCTTCATCTTCGGCAATTCGCCCATCACCAACTGCATGCCTGCCAAAATCCGCTGGCGCGCTTTTCGCCATTCGGCGAGCGTTCGGATGCTGGCGAGGTCTGCTCTGTCTTGCGCAAACGCGAAAGCGGGCAACGCGAGCGTCCCCGCCGCTGCGATCAAAAAATCGCGTCGAGTTGTTTCGGTCATCAGTTTTGGCCTCTCAGTCTTTGGCTTATAATCGCGGCATCCCGCAGTTTTATCGAAAGAGCGAAAAGGAAAACGACGATGAAGAAGCTAATCACGTTTGCCGCTGTTTGTTTATTCGCTCCGGCAATTTACTTGCCGGAAGCGGTTTCGAGCAACACCGGAGAGAAAGACTCGATCACGTTCACCAAACAGATTGCGCCGATCTTCCAGAAACGCTGCGAAGAGTGCCATCGCGCGGGCGGGATGGCGCCGATGTCGCTTGCGACATACGAGCAGTCGCGGCCCTGGGCGCGCGCTATCAAAGAGAAGGTTGTCAGCCGCGAGATGCCGCCTTTTCACGCAGCGGGCGCGGTTGGCCGTTATCTGCGCGATCCGCGACTGACCGATGAAGAGATCGCCACGATTACGAAGTGGGTTGACGGCGGCGCGCCGAAAGGCAATCAGAAAGACATGCCCGCGCCGGTTCAGTGGAAGAACGATTGGGCGTTCGGCGAGCCTGATCTGGTCCTCAAACCGAGACAGGCCTACACGGTGAAAGCCAGCAAGCAGGATCAATACGTTTTCTTCGTTTTTGATTACGTTCTTCCCGAAGACACCTGGATTCGCTCGGTCGTGACGCGTCCCGGCAGCCAGAACGCAGTGCATCACGCCAACACGCACGTCGTGCCGCCGATGCTCAAAGTTCCCGAATCGGGTTACTTCGAGGGCGATTTCGAACCTTCCGCGCGCGGCGCGGTGATGGTCGCAGGCTGGGCGCCGGGCGTACAGCCAGTGACGCTCGCCCCTGGAGTGGCCATCCGGATTCCCAAAGGGATGCGCTTTGGCATTCAGATTCACTACGCCCCGGCGGAGAAAGAGACGATTGATCAAACACAGGTCGGAGTTTATTTCGCCGATGGGCTGATCAACAAACACATGCGGGTGATGATGGGCGACCGCAAAGACCTGAGCATTCCGCCTAACGATCCGAGTTATTCGCTGACCTCGACGAAGACTTTCGACACCGACGCGATCATCAGCTTCTATCACGTTCACATGCACCTGCGCGGCAAGTCTTACCAGATGAAGTTGACTTATCCCGACGGGCGTCAGGAGATGGCGCTGGAAGTCCCGCGATACGATTTCAACTGGCAGCGGACTTACGTGCTCAACCAGCCACTGCGCGTGCCGAAGGGGACAAAGGTTGATTTCATCGGAACGTATGACAACAGTTCGAAGAACAGATTCAATCCCGACCCCGCGAAAACGGTGAAGTGGGGCGAGAAGACCACCGACGAGATGATGCAGGGGCGAATCTTTTATGAATCGGTGGATGAGAACTTGAATTTGAAGGTGAAGAAAGGCAGAGTGGAAACGCCGGAAACGGCGAGCAAGACACAGTAGAAAATGAAAGTGAGGCAGCTTATGTAGAAGATGGTCGTTTTGGAGATTCCTGAAGAGGAAGCGTCGAGATTGGAAATCAGTTTGGAGCGAGCCGTCGCGCGTTTGCGGGAGTTTGATGAAGAATACGTCGCCAGACAGCAGCGAATAGCCGCTCCCAGCGCGGAGAGCGACCAAATACTTGAATCCATCAAACGGAGTTTGAGGAATGTGGAAAAATATCTCTCAGCTAGTGACCCTGGTCTTTACCTTCAGCGATAAGTTCACCAGGCACGACAAACAGATCGAAGACCTCGAACGAAAATATAATGAACTGCTCAGGCAAGTTCAGCAATTGGCATTGGCCAGCGAACGGCAGGCTGAACGCGACCTCTGGCGCGAGCAGGTTTTCCGGCAGGCGCTTTAAATAGAAAAGATGCGGCTTGAGATCGAACGTCTGCGTGAACAGAAAGCCTTGCCGCAGGCGCCACAACCGCCGGAAAGCAAAGAGGGTTGAGCGGATGATTCAGATCGTCCTATTTCTCTTTCCCCGCCGCCCAGCGGATCGCGTTCCTCACCAACCGCTGATAATTCGGATTGAGATTGGCGTTGCGGTCATGGCCGAGTTGGATGTAAACGACGCGCGCCTTTTCATACGGGCTGATCCACGCCACGGGGCCATCGCTCGTCGGATTGTCTGTTTGCATCAACACCTTCACCTTCGGCGAAATCCAGAGGTCTTTGTACGTTTCGTCGAAGATGCGGAAGGCGCCGACGCCTTTGGTGATCGGATGTTCAATCGCCGGTTTCACTGAAATCTCTTCGTCGTGTTTGTAGCTGGATTTTTTGCCGTTCACTTCATCGAACAGATAACGCCCTCCGATGACTTCCTCGTACCACCAGGGCCAGTCAACGTAATCGCCGATGGCGTGATGCAACGCGACCACGCCCTTGCCGCTTTCGACGAACGCTTGAAGGTTCTTTCTGCGTTTTTCATCCATCGTCTTCATCATGTCGTAAAGCACCAGCGCGTCGGCGCGCCGGCGAATATCGCCTGAAAAGGCTGCCGGGTGCGGATCAACGATGGCTTTGATCCCATCATCGTCGAACATTGAATAGAAATCCGAATCGTGGTCGTGGCCGCCGGTGACGACCAGAACTTTGATGGCGTCGGCGCGTTTGGGTTCGGGCTTCCAGACGGAGTCTTGCGACGAAACTGTTTGCCGAAACGGGAGTGAAAGAAAAGCTACGGCCAGCAGCATTGAAATCGGGATGAACCTTTTCATTTGTTTCTCCTTCGTCAACTCAACGACCACGGCGCGCGATACTTTTTGGTCATCAGCCGCGAAGCTTCAACGTCGCCGATGATCTGCTCTTTGTTCGCGTCCCAGCGAATCTTGCGCCCGGTGCGGTATGCGATGTTGGCCAGGTGGCAGGCGGTGGTCGAACGATGGCCCTCGATGATCGTGCAGTTGGGTTGTTTGCGCGAGCGCATTGATTCGATGAAGTCACGTTGATGCGCTCCTCCGCCCGCGTCCAATCCTTCGGGGCTGTTGATCGTCTCGCTCTTTTTGCCTTCAGTGATGATCTGGTAGCCCGCGCGGTCGAGCAGCATCGTGCCATCAGTGCCGAAGAATTGAATGCCGTGATCCGTCCGGCGGCTGCCGCTCGGAAAAGCGTTCGCGTGGCGGCACGAATAGGTCAGCGTGAAGCCCGGAAAATCGAAGACCTGTTCGACCGTGTCCGGCGTGTCGCGCGTGTCGTCGAAGACATATTTGCCGCCCGAAGCGGTGACCGACATCGGCGCCTCGACATTCATAAACTGCATCACCGAATCAATCAGATGCACGCCCCAGGTGATGGTCATCCCGCCGCTGTAATCCCAGTAATAAAGATAGGTGCCGTTGTAACGATCCCGGTTGAACGGGCGTTTGGGCGCGGGGCCCAGCCAGAAGTCGTAATCCACGCCAGCGGGCGGCGTCGAATCCGGCTTGTTTTTCAATTGCCGGTAACCGGCTCTGTAATTCAGCTTGTCGTTCCAGGCGTTGAAACAATGGACGAGAGAGATTTTGCCCAACTGGCCGGAGCGGATGACCTCCATCGCTTTCAGGAACAGCGCGCCGCTGCGCTGCTGCAATCCGACCGAGACGACGCGGTTGTGTTGTTTTGCGGCTTTGACCATCAACTGGCCTTCGTGAATCGTGTGGCCGATTGGCTTTTCCAGGTAAAGGTCTTTGCCGGATTGCATCGTCTGCAACGCAGGGATGGCGTGCCAGTGATCGGGCGTGGCGATGATCACCGCGTCAACGTCTTTGCGATCCACGATGCGCCGGAAATCGCTGTAGGCGTCGAGGCTCCCGCCGAGGCGTTTGACGGCCTCGTTGAGCTGGCTTTGATCAACGTCGCACATCGCGACCGGGCGCGTATTCGGCGATTTCAAACATTCCTGAAGATCGTAAACTCCCTGATCGCTGCACCCGATCAACGCCAACCGAATCTCGTCATTCGCGCCGAGCGGCGATGAGCGGATTGAACGCGCCGCAGCCATCGCGGCGGCGGAGCTTTTCAGGAATTGGCGGCGAGTGAAGACCGCGCGATTTGGCATTTGAATCTCCTCCGAAAACCCACGTAGTAACGAATATATTCGTTATGTCAGGTAACGAATATATTCGTTACCACGTGGCGCTTTCATCATTTCAGGGCGTCGCGACGCGACATGCGCGACTCCTCTAAAAATGTCCGACAATATGATTTACAACCCGCCGCGCAAATAAGCGATCAAATCGGCGACCTGCTGTTTGCTCAGCGATTTTTCCATCCCATCAGGCATCAATGAAAGGCTGGACGCGCGAATCTCGGCGATGTTCTTTCGCAGAATCGTCACGTCGCCGTCGGCGTTGCGCAGCGTGATCGTGCCCGGAGTTTCATTGCCAAGAATGCCGTCGTAAATCCGCCCGTCTTTCGTCGTCAGGATGTAGTTGACGAAGCGCGATTCAATCGCGGCGCTCGGATTCAGAATCGAATTGAGTAATTCTTCTTTGGTTTTGTTGTTGATGCCGGAAAGGTCTGCGCCGATGCGCGGGCGGCCCTGTTGCGGCGAATGGCATTTGGCGCAGGTCGAACCGTAAATGTCGCGGCCACGATTCACATCGCCCGTCAGATTCAGCGCGTCGCGGTAAGCGGCGACGGCGGCTTCGCGCTCGCCGGCTTCCTGTTTGAAGAACTGGCGCGCGCGTTCGGCGACTTCCTTGTCGGGATGATCGTAAAGCCTCGCCTGCATCGCCGGATCAATCACGGTTCGTTCGACCTGCCCGTTCTCCAAAGCTCCCATCAACACTTTCATTCGTCCGCGTTCGCTGAGCAACGCGTTGAGGACTTTCTGGCGAACTTCCGGCGCGTAGTTTTTCCAGGAAGCGAGCAGCGTCGCGGCGATGTTCGGATCGTCGAATGACGAGAGCGATTCAACGGACGCGATTTGCAATTCCGGCGCGTCCTGCATCGGAAGGATTTTTTGCAGGATCGGAGCGACGGCTGTGAACTGTCCGCCGCGCAACGCTCTGATCGCCACCGAGCGTTGTTTGGCGGGCAGGCTGGCGTTTTGCGAGTCGGCGACCGCTTTTTGAACAAGCTGCCGAAGCTCGAAAAATCGCGCCGTGTCCCACGCCGCTTTCTGCACGGCCTCGTTGTCGCTGTTGAGGAAGGGAAGCAGCGCGGATTCGGCTCCGGCCGCCGGCAGTTTGCTCACGTTCGCCAGCTTCAGCCCTTTGCTCAAACCTGCGAGCGCGGCTTCAGGCTGTTTCAAACCCGCGAGCGCGGCGAGGAATTTCGACAACTCCGCTGGATCGTGTTTCGCGCCGATCATTGCGGCGAGTTGCGCGAACATTTCCTTGTTCTCAAACGAGGAATTTTTGGCGCGCAGCAAGTGAAAGAATTGCGATGATTGATCGGCGACCGAACTCAGGATCGCCAGACGGAACCATTGATCCTCGCCGTGCCTGATCGCCAAATCAGCCAGCGCCTCCTTTGCGCGGTTCTCTTTCAACTGGCCGAGCGTAAAAGACAACTGATGCTGCACGCGCAGGTCGGCGTCATTCGTCATCGCCAGCAACGCGTCAGCCACGTGACGCGACTTCGGCAAAAACTCTTCAGCGATTCGCACGGCGTGTTCGCGCACGCGCGGATGCTGGTCTTTCAAAGCCTGCGTCACTATCTGTTCATCCAGCGCCGACAAGCCTTCGAGCGTCCAGAGCGCGTGGATGCGTCCGACCGGCGACTGGCTCTGTTCAAACAACTGTTTGAGGAAGGGAATCGCCGACTTGTCCTGTCGCTCGACGATCAATCGCTGCGCGGTCGCGCGGTGCCAGCCGTTTGTGTTTTCCAGATTTTTCACCAGCTCTTCTGTAGTTGCCGAACCGAGCTTTGGTTTCAAGTCACGTTGTTTGCGCGGGTGATTTGATGTGATGCGATAAATCCTGCCCATCGTGTCGCCCGCGTAAAAATCCATGCCCTTCTTGATCTCTTCGGGAATTGATTCGGGCGTTTCGATGAACATCCGATAAACGTCCATTAAATACAGATTGCCGTCGGGCGCGTTGGCGAAGTTGCAGGGGCGGAACCAGACATCGGTTGAGGCCAGAAATTCAACGCCGTCTTTTGATCGCCTGGCCGAAAACGTCACGCCGTCGGGCGCGATGATGTCGCGGTGAACCAGATTGCCCGCGACATCGCCTGTGAACACGTTGTTGACATATTCTTCGGGCCAGACGTCGCCGGTGTAGGCCGTGCCGCCGCTCGCGCCGGTGAAATATCCGGTGACGTGCTCGGTGCGATTCAATCCCTGCTCGTCGTAACGTTTCTGGCGCAGCTTCGTGCGTTCGACGCGCCAGGCTTGTGGGCCTGTGAGCGGGAACATCGGCGCGGATGGCCGCCCGTGATCCGAAATATCCTGCGCGTAAGCCGGGACATCCATCAGCGGAGCGCGCGCGATGTAATTCATCGGCAGCGTGACGTGGCGAATGTGAATCGTGTTTTGCGTGATGAACTGATCGCCCCACTCGTCGAAGGTCAATCCGAACTGCGTCGGGCCGCTTGAAACTTCGGCCACGTCGCGCACGGGATGAAAGCGGAAATCGCCGCCGCGAATCTGTATCGCAGGACGCTCAGGATGATCCTGCGACGTGATCTCGCCGGCGTTGGCGTTGTTCGCCGTGTAAATCCAGTTGTCCAGGCCGTAGCGCAAATTGGTGATTCGATTTTCGGGATTGACCTTCGGAAAGCCGGTGTAGAGAACCTTGCGCGCATCCGCCTTACCGTCGCCGTTCGTGTCTTTCATCCACAGAATATCGGGCGCGCTTGTGACCAGCAAGCCGCCTTTCCACGGCATGATCCCGCTGACCTGCAAAACCTGATCGGCGAAGACGACCGAGCGTTCGTATTTGCCGTCGCCGTCGTTGTCTTCGAGCAGCCGGATGCGCGAACGCGCCAGTTTGCCCGGCGGCGGATCGTCGGGGTAATCGAGCATCTCGGCCACGTAGATGCGCCCGTTTTCGTCCCAGACCATCTCGACCGGGCTGTTGACCTGCGGCTCGGTCAGGAAGAGTTCGACTTTGAAGTCTTCGCTGACTTTGATGGCCGCAAGTGATTCCTGCGGCGTGTAGGCGCGCTGCTCGGATTTCTGAGCGGTTTGCCGACAGGCCGTGATAAGCAGCAAGGCTAAACACAGATGCGAGACGAAGTAGGCGCGGTTGATTCTCATATTTCAGTTCATCAATATGTTGTCATATATGCTAGCATATGCGCGAAAGGAGACACTATGACTAGAACGACAATCCTCTTGGACAGTGAATTGTTTCTCCGGCTCAAACAACTGGCCGGCATGCAGGGAAAGACGGTGACGGCGATCATTCGTGAGGCGATCACCGCTTATCTTGAACGACATCATAAGCCCAAAAAGCTATCCATCATCGGCATTGGGAGCAGCGGAAAGGGCAATTTATCTGAAGATGCGGAAAAGATACTCAGACAAAGGTTTCGCAACCGAAAGGGGCGCTGATGGCGATCATTGCCGACACCGGCGCGTTAATCGCGCTGATTGATGATGATGACCGGCATCACTCTGTAGTCGCGGGGTTCATTTCTTCGACCCGCGAAGCGGTCTTCGTTCCCAGTCCGGTCGTACCGGAAGTTTGTTATCTGCTTTCAGAGAATCTGGGAGCCGACGTGGAATTGGAATTCGTCCGCTCGCTGGCCGCGCAGGAATTCGTTGTCGAGCATTTCACGGTTGACGATCTGAAGCGCGCCGTTGAGATTCTCGAAAAGTACCAGGACGCGGAGTTCGGCATGGTTGACGCGACAGTGATGGCCATGGCCGAACGGTTGAAGATCAAAACCATTCTGACCATTGACCGCCGCGATTTCAGCATCTTTCGCCCGCGCCACTGCGACGCCTTCACGCTTGTCCCCGATCTCCCGCCTGCAAAGAAATAATCGGATAAACAAAAGGCTGGCGCAGTGAAACGCCAGCCTTTCCAGTCAGTCAGGCGATCAGCCTAGAAGTTGATCTTCAACGCCATCTGTCCTACGCGAGCGCCGACGCGCGGGCCATTGGTGACGCCGAACCGTCCGGTGGTCGGATTGGTATCCACCACGTTCGGCCGAATCGGAGTGCCGCCGATGCCGAAGTTCGTACGGTTGAAGATGTTGAAGAACTCAGCGCGCAATTCGATGTTGACTGTTTCGGTGATGCGCGTGCGTTTGATGAATCCCATGTTGTCGTTGTAGTTGTTGGGATCGCGCAGTTCATTGATGTAAATCGGCGCATTGCCCAACTCATACGTGCCTGGGATGGTAAAGAAATTGGTCGTCCACCAGCGTTTGGTCAGATCGCGCGGATCGAGGTCCTGGCGGCTGATGCCGGTGCGAATCGGAGCGCCGCTGACCAGGTTGACGCGCTTGCGGCCATATTCAAATCCCCATTGCGGATAGGTGTACGGCGCATTGAGCAGCGCCAGCGCGCCGCTGGTGTAATTGCCCGTGAAGCTGATCGTCCAGCCGCCGACGAATTTGTCGAGCACACTGTTGCCGCTCAGGAACTTCTGGCCTTTGCCGAACGGCAGGTCAATCACCGCCACGATGTTGGCGATGTGCGGGTAGTCCGTGTATTGCAAGCTCTTGTTCAACTCAATCGCTCGCGGATCGTACGGACGGTCGGTCTTCGGGTTGCGGTTCGCGGCGTCGCCGCCGGTTTGCGTGCCCGAAGCGTCGGTCAACGCTTTCGACCAGGTGTAGTTGGCTTCGACCGTCACCCAACCGAAACGGCGATCCAGTTTGATCTGCATCGAGTTGTACCAGGAATTGCCGATCGGGTTGTAAAGGTTATTGACCGGGCCGTTGATGTGCGGGAACGGACGTAATGCGCGAGCGAGCGTCGCGCCGGCGCCCCAGTCGGCGATGAAGTTGGCGTAGGGCGCTTTGTAACCCGCCGCCACTACCGCTGGATCGTCAATCCGCTTGCTCAGCAGCGCGCCCAGCGCATAGTGCTTCGGATCGAGTTGGTTGAGCGGCGCGTGGCTCGACGAGATGCGAGAGCCGCGCATGCCGATGTAGGCGATTTCGCCCACGAGCTTCCACGGCAATTCGCGTTGAATGCTGATGGTGTAGTTCTGGAAGCGCGGCGCTTTGCCCGAATCCGGCGTGATGTAATAGATGTCGTCCGCCGCGTTGCTGACCGACGGGTTGATGACCGGCGGAGGCAGGAAAGTGGAAGGCGGCACGAAGCCGTTGTCCCAATTCAACGCCGGGCCGGTCGTGCCCGCGCGCGACAAACCCGCCGTCGTGGCATAGCCGTTGGCGCAACGCAGGCAGAATCCGCCCGTCAAGCCGTTGCCTGCGGCGTAGTAAATGCCATAGCCGAGACGAACGACAGTCTTCTCATTGACCGACCACGCCAGACCCAGACGCGGGCCGACGCTGCTGTAATCGGTGTCGGCGAAACGGTCGCGGTTGATGCAGCCGTTGCAATCGCCCAGATAAGCCGTCGCGCCTTTCAGCCCCGAACGCGGATCAACGATGTTCGGATCGAACGACGTGAAGCCCGTCGGGCTGGTCGAACGCGCCAGCGGCAATTCATAACGCAGACCTAGATTGAGCGTGATGTTCGGACGGATGCGCCAATCGGTCTGCGCGTACCAGGCGTTGTAGCCGAAGTTCGCCGAAATCGCGCTCGCGTTGTATGTACGTGAAGCATTGTCCACCAGGCCCAGCAGGAAGCTGGCGAACGAATTGCCGGAGCCGGAGACATTGGCGGCGCTGGCGGTCTGGTTGGCGGCGAACGAGAACACGCCCTGCACGCCTGCGTCGTCAAAGCCGCCGGTCGAAAGCGGTTTGCCCGTCGTGCGCATCCAGCGATGGTCGGAGCCGAACTTCCAGTTGAAATTGCCGCGCACCCAACTCAGATCAGCTCGCACGTGATCGGTGAAATTGTATTGCGTGCCTTTGGTTTTGTTGCCGTTTGTGTCGGCATACGCCGTGTAGCCGTCAGTCGCAAAAGTAATGACGGGAAACGAATTGGTATCGCCTTCCGACACGCCCTTCAGTCCGAGCTTTTGCGGCCAGCCCTGGCCGACTTGATCGTTGTCGAAAATCTGGCGCAGGCGAGTCATGCCGTAGGTCACGTGCAAATTGACCGTCGGTGTGATGATGTAATCGTAATTGAACCGCGTGAAGGTCGGGCGATTGCCCGAATAGGAAGTCGTGCCTGCGCCTTGCAACGGTTGCGGCAGCGGCCCGCTTTGCAAACCACCTAAATCCTGCCAGGTGTAGAAGAAGTTGATCAGGTGTTTGTCGGTAATGTTGTGATTCACCTTGATGCTCCACGAATTCTGGCGCGTCTGCGTCTGGATGGTCGCCAGATAGTTGTTGAGCAGGCCCGGAGTCGTGGTGGCCGGAATCAGCGGCAGAATGTTTCGGGAAACGTTGCTGAACCGGTTTTGCGGGATGATGTTGCCCTGGAAGGGCTGCCCAGTCACCGGATCGTAAATCAGACGGCCCGGCAGCAATTCAGAAAAATCGCCAGTCCGCATTTTCGCTGTCGGCAGACTGCGGAAACCGGTGGAAACATCCGCGCGGCGATAGTTTTCGGTCGTGAACAGGAAGAACGATCTGTTCCTGGATTCGTTGTAGCCGCCCAGCGGGCCAAAGATTTTCTTCGGCAGATAGATCGGGCCGCCCAGCGCGCCGCCGTATGTGTTTCCGTGATACTTCGGTTTCGCCGCGACAACGCCCGCGCCCAGCGGGGTCGCTTTCGTCGCCCAGGCAGCGGCGCTCAGCGCGCTCGACGTGTGGAAGTCGTAAACGGTGCCGTGGAATTCGCGTCCGCCCGATTTGGTGACGAACGATTCAACGCCGCCGCCCGTGCGTCCGTATTCCGCCGCAAAGGTGTTGTTGATGAGCCGGAATTCGCCGATGGCTTCGACCGAAGGCAGGCCGTTGAACGCCACGCCGCCCGATTCGGGGTTCGTCGCGTTGGCGCCGTCAATCAGAATTTCTTTGGATCGGCGTTGGCCGCCGGAGATGCCGCCCTCGGCTTGCGCGCCGTTGACCACGCCGGGTTGAAAACCGATGAAGGCTTCCGGGTTGCGAATGCCCGCGCCGCTGATCGGCGCATCCACCAGCAGTTTCGGCGAAAAGGTCACGCCGACTTCCGTCGTCGTTGACTGCAATTGAGCGGCGTCAGCGGTAACCGTCACAGTGTCGGTCAGGTTACCGGCTTCCAGCCTGGCATCGGTTACCGTTCGGTTTCCGAGATAAATGACGACGCCGTCGAGCGTCAGTTTCTTGAAGCCCTGGGCTTCGACCGTCACTTTGTACTGGCCGACTTCCAGATTGGGCAGGGCGTAGAGGCCTTCGCTGGTGGCGGTCGTTTCAAATACCCGCCCGGATGCGACGTGTGTGGCGGTAACCTTCGCCCTGGCGATGGCGCCGCCATTGGTGTCCGTGACCGCTCCGGTCAACGAACCGCCGCTTAATTGCGCGAATGCCACACTGCCCGCCAAGAGCAGTATACAGAGAAGCATACATAGAAGAGAGACTGCCTGGCGTATAGTCTTCATCAGATCACCTCTTGATTATTCAGTTGTTGAAATCAGAGCTTCTGTTGAGAAGCTTAAATGGATGGAAGTCCGTGGGGGATGAACTCCCTGTTTTGAAAAAAAACTGATCAGAAAAGCGGATCCCAGCAAAACCAGCAAAGAAGTCTTGTGATAAGTCGGTCGTTGTTGGCGCAGAAATTATTGCGCTCAGGCAAGGATGTCAAGTGGTTATACCAATGAGACGGAAATTCACTGACGCCCGTTCGCCTCAGTTAAGACGGCGCCGTCAGTTTTTCAGTTTCACCGTATCTTCCCAAAACCTCCATCGCGGGTAGCCGGTTCGCGGCGGCGCTCCGTCCAACTGCAAACCGAAGGTGTATGGCAGCGATTCCATCAACGTTTGATCGCGGTAGAGAATTTTTGTCATCGTCGCGGCTGAGTAAGAGACTTCATCGCCTCTGAGTTTGGCGAACAGGTACGAGGCGTCGGTTACGAAATCGCCATAGCGGACTTTGCCCAGATCGAATTGGTAACGCGGGCCGATGGGTTCGCGCGCCAAATCCATTTCGAGATCGAACTTCACGCAGATGACGGACTTCTCCTGACCATCGGTTATTTCAAGGCCGATGGCTTTGCCCGCTTTGTCTACGTCAAGCAGGCGGACGTTGGCTGCGTTGAACGAGTCATCGCCGCGCGTCGCATGCGGGCGCAGAACGGTGACGAAGTATTCGTAATCGCCTGCTTTGTACGAAGCCGAAACCGTTTGATAAATCGCCGTCTCGTCCTGGAAGTGGCGCGAGATGGGGAACGCGCCGACCTGCTTGCCCTGCGCGTTTTCAGGGAAGTAGATCAGCAACGATTTGTTCAGCGGCAGTTCGTCCGCGCCGATGCGGTCAACGGTGGTGTCGAACAGCCGTTCGCTCTGGCTGCGAATCTGCCGCGTGTGCCAGAGATTGGTGAACGTGAAGTAGTCGGGCCGCAGAATTTTTATCCCATCAATCACGACGAACATCTCTTTGTTTTTGAGCCAGGTGATGACGCGATCCCACTGGTAGCCGAGTTCGTCGTCAATGACGCGCGTGCGGCTGGCGTCTACGTCTTTGAACTTCAGGAAATCAATCTTCTGCGTTCGGACTTTGCGGTAAGCGCCGGAGTTGCGTATGAATTCGTAAACGCCCTGCGTCTTGTCGCGCTTGTTTTTTCGCGCCACGACGCGGTTGTGGAAGTAATCCGCCCGCCACGCGCCGTATTGTCCGCTCGGCAAATCGGGCCGATAACCGCCGTCGTGCAGCAAGACCGATCCGCCGCTCATCAAAAGCGCGATGCTGTTTTCGTCGGCGTGGCCGTGATGCATCTTCTCTTCTTCGACCGAAAGGTTCTGGCGCAGGTAATCACGACCGAGCAATCCGCCCTCGCCTTCGTCGCGGTAATTCAAAAGCATCATCGTGCTCGTCCGCTCCCAACCGTCGCGGAAGACAATTTTCTTGCCAACCAGATCGTCGAGCGCGTCCTGGCTGGTCGTGGTTGGCGGTTGCGGTTTGATCGAATCGTCGGCCCAGCGATGAGCGTCCGTGAAGGCCGAGCCGACGCCCGCGCCGACGTTGATGTTTGCGACGATTGACTGCTCGCCGCTCTTTGCCATTCGTTCCAGCGCGCGCCGGGTCAATTCCTGCGCGACGAATTTGTATTGCGAGTTGTGATAAATCGCCGCCGCTTTCTCGTAAACCGGCACGAAGCGCTCCCATCCGCCGTTCCAGTGCGCGTCGCCGAAGTCGGCGATGTTGCCGTGCGGCGTCAGCAGTTGCGCGAAGTAATCGAGGTAGTATTTGACCTGCGGCGATTGCAACACGTCGTCGCGGCGGCTGATGTCCGCGTAAGAGAAAAGCGCATAGAGCCAGACAGCGTGATAACCGGTGGCGTCTTCAATCTCCCACTGCTTCAAACTGTCGCTGGCCAGCGTCTCGGCAAGCTGTTTCCAACGTTTCGCGTTCGGATGATAGCTGAGCGCGACCGCGCCGTAATACAAACTCTCTGCGCGAAGCATCGCGCGGTTGTGCGCTCCCCACTCGGGAAAATAAAAGATGTGATCGAGGCTGAACGCCAGGTCGCGTTCGATCTTCTCGCGCGTCTTTGCGTCCATCACGCCGCTTTCGCGGATGCGCATGTAAGCCCGCGAGTACGGAGGCATAATGAAGAAGTTCGAGATAGCCGGAACTCCGTTGCGGTATTCGGCGCGTTTGGCCTGAAACTCTTTCGGGTACGTCTCGCGCAGGTCGCCGTACGAAGCCAGAATGTCGCGGGTCTTCTCGGCATACGATTTGTCTTTGGTTTCCTGATAAAGATAACCGAGCAGGTCGGCCAGATAGATCGGGCCGCCGGGCGCGTCATACCCCCAGAGTTCGTGATGATTCGGCTTCTTCTTCCAGTCCTCGATGCTTCGCGGGTAATCCTGCCAGCCACGGTCGGCGGCGATTTTGATGTAGCGCAGGTAATCGCTCTTGAGCGTTTGGGCCTGGGTGAGTGTTGTCAGGAGAATGATCAGAATGGTCAGTGAGATGTATCGAAACATTGAAGTCCTTTTACTGTTGTAAGAGCGCAGGCTTCAGAGTCCACGCCTGCAACCGCGCCAGTTCCATGATCTTCGGCGCGTGAAAGCCTTCGGGAAAGATCACCCAACTCCAGAGCCGGGTTGAGTCTTCAGCGACATAACTGTCAGCCGTGAATTTGCCCTGCCGTAATTGAATATCGTTCATCTGCGCATTGGCGCTCTTCCGGCCTTCGATCACTGAGCCGAGCGTCGCCAGATAATCCTGCGGCGAGATGCTGCGCGCGCCAATCCAGATTTCATCCGGCATCCGCCCGTGCGCGCGGCAGAATTGCGAAACCTGAAGGACGGCTTCCTGGAATTCCACCGGCTTCACCGTCGTCAGCGGCTTGCCGCCAGCGGCGGGCGCGAATTGGCGGGCCGGGCCGTATATCGGGTTCAACCTTACTGGCCGTTTCTCCTCGTTCGAGAGAAAAGCTTCGGTCAGCAGCGAGAAACTGTCAGCCGCCGAAAGCGTGAAGCCGTTCATCTTCTGAAACGTGATCTCGTTCTGAACCGACCGGGCGATGGCCGCTATCTCATCGGACGTGAAGTTGTGGGACGTTGCGCCGTCGGCGTAAAGCTTCATCAATTCGCTCGCGGTGACGAAGCGCGCGCCCGGCTGCGCTTTGATGAATTTCACGTACTCTTCAAAATCGCTGAACGCCTTTTCGGTTTCAGCGACTGGCCTCGTTTCCGGCGTCTTCCACTCGTTGCGCGGAGGGTTGGCCCCGCGTTTGAAATTGACGCCGTCCCAGAATTCGGCGTGAACCCATTCGCAGGGGTGGTAGACGATGCTGATGGTCCCGCCGCCCTGTGCGCGCAGCTTGTCGAAAGCGGCCTGGAATTTCGACTTGCCTTCGGTCAGGCTCGCCCCGCCTTTCAATTCCATTCGAGTGAGAGTCGAACGCATTTTGAAGACGTTCAGCATCTGGCCGAAATAAAACGGCTGATCGTCAATGCCGACGTGATTACTTTCGTCCAGATACATCCCGATGCCCATTCGTTTGAGAGCCGGGTAAGTTTGCGAAGCCCAGGCCGCGCCGGGCTGGCCGTAACAGGTCGGCGTCACGCCGAAGATGCGTTCGATGTCGCGCACGCCCTGAACTTCGCGGCGGTAAAACTCGGCGGCGCCGTCTTCCCAGCCCGCGTGTTGCAGGTAGACGGCGATGGTGGGCTGCTGGCTGTGCGTGTTGGAGTGATAGCCGATCTCGTGTTTTTTTAAAGCGGCGATCACGTCCTTGCGACCGCGCTGTTCGAGCGTGCGAGCCTTTTCGCCAACGACTTTGAACGTAGCTTTGACTCCGAGCCGCGTCAATATTTCGGCCAGCCTTTTGACCGCATCATCGCTTTGCGGCAGGACGTAATCTTCAGTGTCGAACCAGAGCGTGACGTAAACCGGGGCGGGAGATTGAGCGATAATCGGATGAGAAGTGATCGTGGAAATAGTCAGAACGAAAAGAATCAAAATCAATTTTGCAGGGGATGGCATATCGGGTTCCTATGCTGGAAGTTATTTCTTCCGCGCGGGCTTCTTTTTCGCTTTGCCGTTCTGTTTGGCCGCCGGGCCGAAGGCCGTCGGCTTGAATTCACGCGGGGTCAGAAGCTCGAATGTGCCGTCGTGAATGCGCGCCAGATAAAGCCCTTTGCTCAAAACCTCGCCGCGCAGATTGTCTGGGATGTCTACGGCGGCGATGATCCCGTAAATTTTCCGGTCGCTGTGCGCGCCAAAGAATTCAGGGAAGCGCTCGATGGTCTTGAGCATTTGATCAACGCTTTCGCGCGTGAGATGACTTTTGACCTCGACCAGGTAGACCTCGTTGCGCGAGCCGTTGTCGTAAGCCATCACATCAATTTCAATCGAGTGACCATTTTGTCGAGACTTGGCGCGAAGCGCCACGACATCCATTTTGAAATGATTGCGAAGAATCTTCTCCATCGAAGGGAAAGCCATGCCTTCGGTGAAGCTGCCGAACTTGTTGCCCAACTCGCCGAGTTGTTTGTTGACCTGTTTGATCTGCCGGTCGGTCTCAGCCATTCTGCGGTCGGTTTCCGCCATCTGGCGGTCGGTTTCCGCCATTCTGCGGCTGGTTTCCGCCATCTGGCGGTCAGTTTGAGCCTGGTTTTTAGCGACACTGGCGACCAAATCTCTTAATTCCTGATCGGTCATAAAACCTCCTCTCAATATCCGCGCCTGTCGAGTGGTTGAGAAGAATTCTAGCACAGCGGTTTGGCGTCAGCTTCTGCCCAAAAACAGGTCGCGCCCTTTGACCAGCGCCGCGATTTTCCGATCCGCAATCGAACGTTTATTCATCCAGAAGCCGCAGTCAGGATTGACCCATTTGATCCGCTCCTGGCCGACGATCTTTGCGGCGTCTTCGATTCGCTTCGCCACGACCTCCGGCGTTTCGACGGTGTTGACCTTGATGTCAATCACGCCCATGCCGAGGCCGATGCGCGGGTTGAGTTCGTCTTTGAAATACTTCAATTCGTCGTAGCCGCGAAAAGCCATTTCGAGCAGCACGTGGTCGCAATGCAGCCGATTGATAAAACCGATCAGCTTCTGCCATTCGCCTTTTTGAATTGACTGGCCGCCGTAATTGCCGAAGCACATATGCACGCCTTTCTCTTTCGCTTTGACCGCCGCGTCGAGAACAACGTTGATCGCGGTGGCGGCCCATTCAGCTTCATCGGGATGGCCGGTGATGTTGGCTTCGTCAACCTGGATCACGTCGGCGTCAATCTCGGCGATCTGTTTTGCCAGCGCGCGCGCCAGCGCCAGCGCCACGTCAGGATAATTTCTGTAGTGATGATCCATCAACGTCTTCGAGAGCATATGCGGCCCGGTCAGAGTGAATTTCATCGGATGACCAGTGCAGGCTCGCGCGCGGCGATAATCGTCGAGCAGCATCAGCGAGCCTTCGCCGATCTCGCTCTCGACAACGCCGGCTGGGGCTGAGCGAAACCCCATCCCCTCGATTCGGCGAAACTCTTCGATGTCGCCGCGCGTGATGCGCGAACGAATGCCATCCATCGGGCGGATGAAGTATTCGATCATCCCGTTCGTGTCGGGATGATTGACATCCCAGCGATAAAGCTCGCCGTCGGCGACGACGTCAACGCCTGCCAGTTCCTGAATCTTGAAGACGACTTTGGTCGCGTCAATCAACGCCTGCTGGCTGGGCAGCGCAATCAGCCATTCAGGCGCGGGATACGATCCGACGACGGTAGTGCGAATTGAAGGTGCGGTCACAAGTCCTCCGGGTAAGTCTGGGAGCGCACGCATCCTTGCGAGCCTGACTCCGCCAGATGCCGGATTAACGAAGACGGGCACGCAAGGATGCGTGCGCTCCCAGGGAATAAAGATGATGTTTGATTTGCGAGCGCGCAGTATAGCAGCGAGCCTCGATGATGCAAGCTGCGCTAGCCAGCCAACGGGTTTTGCCGTAAGATCACGCCTCTTTTTCGCAACCCAATTCAAACATTAAAGGCAACGAGGCAAGAGGATGGCTCAAACTCTTTCAACCATCGGCCTGCTGATGGCAGGCGCGACTTCCGTCAGCAACGTGGTCAAGGACATTTCGGCCAAGAAGGTCGTTGATCACCACGAACTAATCGCATCTACGTTCTGGATTCGTTTCTTCGCGGCGCTCGCTTTCATCCTTGCGCTCGGCGGGCGGGCGCTGATGGGAACGGTTCCGCATTTCCGCAGCGATGGCGGCGAACTGTTCGGCATAGACGGATTGCATCTTGGGCCGGCGCCGACCTACCTGATCTATCTTTCAATCGAAGTTCTGATGGTAGCCGCCTCGACGCTGCTCTATTTCCGCGCAATGCAAGTGACGCCGATCTCGCTCTGCATGCCGTACATTTCGTTCACGCCGGTCTTTCTGATCGTCACCGGCAACGTGATACTCGGTGAATTGCCGGCGGCTGAGAAACTGGTCGGCGTCGTGATGATCTTCATCGGCTCAATCGCCATGCACCGGTTGCTGTTCGCCAACGGCTGGTTTGAGCCGATCAAGGCCATCTGGCGCGAGCGAGGATGTTTTTATATGCTGCTGGTCGGTTTCATCAATTCGATCACCAATCCGATTGATAAACAGTTGGTTTTGATGACCGACGCGTTCACGCAATCGTGCGCGTTCGGCGCGGGGATGTGCGTGCTGTTCACGCTGCTGCTTTTCGCGCGCAAGGCTGACGCGGGGAAGGTCATCCGCTCGGTTCCGTTCTGGGCCGCGCTCGCGGGCACGCTCGAAGCTGTGGCGTTGATCTTCCAGTTGTCGTCGCACAACTACATTGACGTGGTGATCACGATCAGCGTCAAACGCGCGGGAATAATTCTGGTCGTGCTGCTCGGCTGGCTGGTTTTCAAGGAAAAGGGAATCGGCGACAAGCTGATCGCGTCATTGGTGATGCTGGTCGGCGTGTTGATCATCTATCTGCCGGTGACGTTGGCGCAGGGCGCGCTGATCGCTGTTGCGGCTTTGATGGCGATGTTCGTAGCGTTTTACCTGACGCGGCCAAAGGTGGAGGTCGAAACGACGGTTTCCTGAGCGTAAGAGAGATGAGGGGTTTGAGGAAGTTTTCTTTCACCGCAGAGGCGCGGAGGAACGCAGAGGCAATGCGGAGAAAAAATTCTGCGCATTTTCTGCGATCATTGCGCCTCTGCTGTGAACTGGGTTTGCTCATCATCTGTCTCGCCTTTTTCTTCCCGGCTATCGCTCAAACTCCAGCAGAGGATCAGGAACCGGCGCCTCAACAGGACGCGCCAGCCGGCAAGCCCTCGAACTGGAACTGGTCTTTCTCGATCCGCAATCGAACGGGCTTCCGCACGAACGAGCCGCGCCAACTTCAAATGTCGCGGACGATCTTCGACGCAAAGGGCATTTATAAAATCAACGACAACTGGCGGATGACGCTCGAAGGCCGCGCGCATTACGATCCGGTTGAGCGGCTTGGCTATCCGAAAAACGTCTGGCTCGACCCGCGACAGGTCTTGCTCGATGGCCGCGCCGGAAAGGTTGACCTCAAACTGGGGCTGCAACAGGTCGTGTGGGGGCAAGCCGACGGCCTGCGCGTGCTCGACGTGATCAACCCGCTCGATTACCGCGAATTCATCCTCGAAGATTTCATTGATTCGCGCCGCCCGCTGTGGCTCGCTCGCGCCGACGCGCCAGTCGGCGAAGGTTCGCTGCAATTGATCTGGGTTCCATACTTCGCTCCCGCGCGATTACCAGCGGCTGATAACGAGTTCGGTTTGGGCGAGAGCTTCGGGCTTGGGTTGATTGACGCGACGCTGCGTGAGCAAGGGCTGCCGAAAATTCCGTTTCGCGTCGAGCCGACGGATCGCCCGGCGTACCAACTCAAATCGTCGCAACTCGGCGCGCGTTACAGCCGCAGCGTCGGCGCGTGGGATTTGACGGCGAATTATTTCTACGGCTGGGAAGACACGCCGACGAATTACTTTCTCGGCGTCGAGAACTCGATCAAGGATTCACCGCCGACCCTGGTCTTCAAGCCGAGCTTTGATCGCAAGGAGGTTTTCGGCGGCACGGCGGCGACCAACTTCGGTTCGGTGGTGTTGCGGCTGGAAGCGGGATGGAACCGGAACAAGGTGACGCCGGTCGCAACGAACACGCAGATCAGCTATGAAAAACACGGCCAGTTTTCGAGCGTCGCCGGGCTGGACTGGTCGGCGAAGGCCTGGCTCTGGATCAGCGGACAATACTTCCTGTCACTTACTTCTGCTCCGCAGGAGAAGCTGCTCTTTCCGCGCTACAACCATCTGGCTTCGATCTACCTTCGCACGAACTTCCAGCGCGAAACGCTCAGGCCGGAGTTGTTTGTTCTGACGGGATTGAACCAGAGTCAGTATCTGATCCGCCCGCGAATCGTGAAGACCATCGGCGATCATTGGAGCGTAGGCGGCGGCGCGGATTTCTTCGGCGGGAAACAGACCAACATCTTCGGCTATTTCGATTCGCGTGATCGAGTGGTGATTGAGTTGAAATGGTTGAAGTGAAATTGCTATCGGGTCAGGTCAACAACGGATCAGCCTTTGGTATCAATCAACACAGCTCGTTATTTGGTTAAGTATGGTAATCAAAACCCCTTAAAAGGTCACTTTGGCTTGTAGATCTCAAACAGGCCACTGGCGATTTGCTTTTCACCAACATATAAATCAACTCTGTATTTTCCAGGCTTCCAGGGCTTTCCATTACCAATACGTACACCGTCTGAGTGCAAAGACCCTGACCATGTAGCATCCGAGTAAGTATTGAGCGAGTCTTCCCAAAAGACTTTGCCGTCGTGGCCATACCAAATGGCCTTGATGACAAATTGTATACGACGCCCCAAAGTATTGTAGCCTAACTCAAGCTGCCAGTTAATGAACCTGGCTGTTGAGGCAGAGAATCTAGTCTCGTATTTTCGCTGTTCTACAGGACGCTCTCCTTCACCTGTTTCCACAAAACGTAGGGAGACCTTACTCAAAGAAGGCAAAGAATCACCAACGTTTCCTTTATAATAGCGAAACTTCTGGACCAGATCGTAAATAAGCTTGACCGATGGCTGGCATTCACCTGTGCAAACTAGCTCATTGTAAACAATCGAGTCATTAAGAGAGAGGGGGACAACCTGTCGGTTTGTGCCAACCAAGGCAGAATGAAAGTTGTAGTTCCAAACAGTCTCTCTCCTACCATCGTGTAATCCAACTCTCACGTGGAACCTAGAAGTTTTCTGTAACTCTAGCTTAACTTCTTTCATGGAGCCGTAAGGAGCTTCAAATCCTCCCTCACGACTATCGTTAGAGCGAAACCCAAGTCTGTCTCTGGTCAAGGTGACAAAGCCCTGACACAGGTTTTGGTCCATAAATCCCCCGTGATGATGAGCAACGGGTAAAACGACTTCATGTCCCAAAGAAATTGCTTTCGCCAGATGACTGTAGCCTTCAGCAAATAACTGTCCTGCTTGATTTGTCTGTTTTGTGTGAAGCCCAAGCCAATAGTAGCTTTCTCCTAGAAGCTTGACTGCTTCAGTTGCAGAGGGTTCCATGCTCAAGATTTCATTGCAGGTTGCAATAGCGCTGGCGAACTGGGATGAGCTTAAATCCAGACGAGCTTTTTGGAGCATTTCCGGTATCGTGCGTGGGTCATACCACCTGATTCGTTCTGCAGCAATAGCTCCCCATACTTCACTTTGCGGGACGGCTCCATTCATTGCCGCCCTGCCTAGAATTTGCTGTATACGCTCCGGTAAAGGGCGATCAGACAGATAAAACCCTTCGCCGTTTTTAGGTGTGGCTCTTCCTTGATCAAGGCAAACTGAGTTGAATGAAACAACAACGTCTGCTCTTGGGGCAAGGATGATCCAGTTTTTGTATGCCCAAGCTTTCTGCTCATCAGCTATCTGGGGTAACAGTAGATTCAAGTTGCTGCCAAGCTCAGTCCACAAATGCTCATCCCCATCGGATAATGGCCCTCCTGTTCCAGAATCCCCCATCGTATTTTCCGGCTCGAATCGCTCAACATCTCGTCGGTCAAGATTCATAGCTTGTCGTTCTATTACTGACACAAGCCCTATGCGCTGGGAGGTCGAACCACTATTCGCTGGAATCAGATAGAACTCATTGGCGTTGATGGCTACTATATCGCCCATCTGATTGATGATTCGCACTCTTGTTGCCGCATAGCCCGATGCAGATTCAGCAGTAACTTTCACGCTCCCATCACCGGGACTGGCCACTTTGATGCCTATTTTATGCAATTGCCGGCGCAATTCCGTGCTCGACGCAATAGGATCAGGGTTATTTGAAAGTTGCCGCCGTAGCTCTTGTAAAGCTTGCTCGTGTAAAGGCGGGGGAGGAACATGAGGCGGAGGTGATTTGATTGCGATCTCTTTTTCGTCTTCTCTGTCCTTCCGTTTAAGTTTGTTATTTTTCCCGGCAATTGAAAGCCGCCTTCTAGCCTCCTCCTGTTGTTCTGCATCATTGCAATCAGACAGGCTGGCAAGGTCTTGTTCGAGTCGCTTCAGCTGCTGCACGCCGTCAGCCAATTTCTCCGTTAAGCTCTTAAGTATGCCAAAGTCTTTCTCTGTTAAGTTGGTCATAGCTTCAATTTTAGCTATGCTAAATCTTCTAGTTAAGTTATCGTATACAGCGGCGATAGCAGCATTCCCTTCGGCGAAAAGCAACCCCGCTTGCCTAATTGCTGGATTTTTATTCAGATAAGTTTCCTTCAACAGTAATGGTAAAACGTCAAACGCTACGTTAGCAAACTCGTCCCATTGCACTTTTCGTGCCTGCTTTGACTTATCCACCGCATTCTTAAACTCAAAGAAACTCTTTATAGCGTCGAGCAGCCGTTTTACCTTCTTCTCCCATAGTGGATCGTTTTTGTTTATCTGAGCTAGCTCGGAAACACGATCTTTAATCCATTGTGACTTAATGCCTCGTTTTTCTATTTCTTCCCTAGCGTTGATTGGATAAACTCTCCCCACTGTTTTATCTAAACCCTTTTCTATTCCAGAGAAAAGTTCGTCAAATGCTATGTCTTTGATTACATCAAGTGCTTTATTAATTGCCTCCACCTGTGCTTCCTCTGAAAGCTTCTGCCATTCTTGAATCTCCTCCACAGCATTGAGAAAATTTTTGTTAATAACTTGAATCGCTGCCTTATCCCTACTGACACGCGATCTCAGACCGCTCACTTTTGCTTCTACAAGTTTTTTGGCTCCTTCACATTTAGATTTAGAGCTCTTAGTTCCTTTCCGTGCCTGAGTGCTTTGTGGTGGATGAGCTTTAATTTCCGTATTTGCTCGTTGAACTCGTACCGAAATGAACAAGAGTATTGCTGCAATGATTAGCGTGGTTATAGATCTCAATTTATTAAACTGCATAACACCTCTTTGCTGATTCGCTTATTTTCCCATTCGACGCAATGACACTAGATGATCCGCCCACACGGACTTCTGTAGAACTGATCGAAACGTTCCATGTTACCCCTCTTACTTTGGCGTTTCTGGCCTTATATATTGATCACGAAGCCGTAGAATTCTTAACTCTTCGATTTGGGGTTTTCTTTCAGTAATCATTGACTCTTCACTCGATTTCTCAATTTTGCGCAGTTCTTTAAGCAAGTGTCCCGGGTTCGCTTTCCAAGCCTCGCCATTGGCAAAACGAATACGGTTTACATAAGCAATACCAGTAAATATCTCGGCAGATGAAAATTTGGTTGATTCAATTATCCAGCTACGACTGCTTTCTTCATCCGGCTCAAGCGATAAGAGAGAAAAGCCGTGAGCCGTATCAAGGTATTCGTTCCATATTCCAAGGAAAACAAACCCGATTTGAACGGCAACTATCTCCCTCTTTGATGTGTTCTTGAACTCGATGCTGTGTGTAGGTACAGAGACTCTGGTATGCTCACTATTAAGCCACTCGACACTATAGCCGGAAAGTTTCAAAGGCGCGTCAATCTGATTCACAAACAGGAGTTTAGGCTCAGCCCCAGACCTGTCTTTTCCTGCATCCTGAGCTTTGCATTCCCAAACACCCGTGAATAACAAGAGACAAATGAAGAAAGTGATCCTTGCGATCATCAAATACCTCCCTCGGTCCGACGATACAGATAGACAGTCGGGCTTGCAGGTATGCCGGTTGCAATCACTGCTTCTTGATGATTACAGTCCCGTTTATGGGGATTTCGTGGGGTGACCAAGGCACTCCGAAATTGATAAAGCGCTGTTGTGTCAGATTGATTTCTCTGATGCTAACTGGCATTACTGGCGGGTTGTTATACCTGATTCCTTGGTTAGCCTCCGACAGATCAATGTCTTTGAGGGCAACCGGAATAGCGAGCCCTCTACCATAAGCATCTGTAAACCCCTCAATTTTGATTTTTTCGACGGACACTGGGATTTTACTGTCCCGCTCTGATGAACTCAGGGAAATCTTTTCCAGAGAGACTGGTATCGTATTTCTCCTATTGGCCCGTTCATGGCCAAACGGAGTTTCAACGGTAGTTTCAATATCTATTTTTTCAAGAGAAACCGGAAGCCTATTACCCTTGCTGAGATCAAGTTTTACAGGAAGCCCACTGAGTGCCAGATTCCCACCAACTCCCGTGATAATCACCGGCTGGGCATTCTGTTGAGCAATAGCAGTTGAGACAGAGACAAAGTCTCTCACGCAAAGCCAGATCAGACACAGAGTAATCACGGTCAGGACGGTTTTGGTGTAGGCGTCAGGTCTCATTGATCATTCCTTCTCGTCTTGAAAATGTTGCCCAGACTGATGGCTTGCGCTAAATTGCGGGCTGCGCGAACAGTCCTGCAATTCGGCTAAACCACCAGCCTTTGGCATCTGCCCCAGATAGCGGGAACTGGGGCGGAAAATTTAGGGTGGCGGCAAGAATTTTTCTGAAACCCCACTCAAGCCGTCAGATCACTGGGTGACGAATCTCTACTTTCTACATAACCTCGAACCCGATTCGGATCGGAACAACGGAAGGAAACTTATGGACACCCAAGACTTTGCCGACCTGCTGGCGGCCTACAGCCGGGGAGATCGCGGCGCTTTCGACCAGGTAGTGGCGCTGGTCTACGACGAGTTACGCCAATTGGCCAGCTCCTTTCTACGCAAAGAAGGGGCAGCGCACACGCTGCAAACGACGGCGCTGGTCAACGAGGCTTATGTGCGGCTGGTCAGTTCGGCGCGAGTGCCGTACAAAGACCGCGCGCATTTTATGGCGGTGGCTGCGCGGACGATGCGGCGCGTGCTGGTGGATATAGCGCGCGCGCGTCGTTACCAGAAGCGCGACGGCGGCCTCAAAGTGCAGATCGAAGAGACGATGGCGGTGCTGAATCAACCAGTGACCGACATCATCGCCATTCACGAGGCGCTGGACAGGCTTGCCCGCTTCAATGTGCGCGCGGCTCAGGTCGTGGAAATGAAATTCTTCGGCGGCATTGAAGGCAATGAGATCGCCGCAGCGCTGGGCGTGAGCGAAGGGCGCGTCACGCAGTACTACGGTTTTGCTAAAGCCTGGCTCAAACGCGAATTGAGCGGCGGGCAGGAGGTCGACCATGACCGGCAGGCAGGCTGAGCGCAACGGAGATTCCGACCGCAGCGAGCGCATCATTGAGTTGTATGACGCCGCGCGCAGGCTGGCGCAACGCGACCACGCGATGTTTCTCACGGAAGCCTGCGCGGATGATGAAGAGATGCGGCGCGAGATCATCTCGCTGCTCGACTACACGGAGACGGCGGATCAATTCATCGAGACTCCAGCCATGAAATTGGCTGCCAGACAGCTTGCTGCGGAACAGAAACAGGACGCCTCGAAGCGCCAGATCCCCGCTGGCGCCCTCATCAATCGTTACCGCATTATCAGGCCGGTTGGCGCGGGCGGGATGGGCACGGTCTATCTGGCCGAAGACACAGAACTCCATCGGCAGGTGGCGATCAAATTGCTGACTGAAGACTTCGCGGCCAATGCCGGCCACGCGCGGCGCTCCGAGCGGGAGGCGTTGACTGTCTCGGCGCTCAAACATCCGAACATCGTCACGATTCACGAAATGCTCAGCCACGAAGACCTGCGGCTGATCGTCACCGAGTTCATCGAAGGCGAGACGCTGCGGCAGGTCATCTCGCGCCGCGCGACAGAGAAGCAGGACATTGCCAGCGGCGCGCTGGATTGGCGCGAGGTCGTCAACATCGCCGCGCAGGTCGCCGCCGCGCTCAACGCCGCGCACGCCGCCAACATCTCACACCGCGACATCAAGCCGGAAAACGTCATCCGCCAAACCGACGGCCACGTCAAAGTGCTGGACTTCGGCGTCGCCAAGCACTTCGGGCAGGAGGAAGCGGGCAACGGCGCGATGGCGGCCACTTCATCCAATCAGACTGGGCAGATTGAACAGGCTGGGATTGAGCAGACCAGGACCGGGCAATCTTTCTGCACTCCGGGTTACGCCTCGCCGGAGCAGATGCGCGGCGACCCGAAGCTCAAACCCGACAAACGCACCGACATCTTCTCGCTCGGTGTCGTGATGTTCGAGATGCTGGCCGGGCGGCGGCCTTTCGCGCGCGCCACGATGCCGGAAGAGATTGCCGCCGCGCTTGCGCCGGACGAAGCTCCCGATGTGCGCGAATTCTGCGCGGATGTGCCTGCCGCTTTGAGCGTGATCATCGCCAAAGCCGTCAGCAAAGACCGCGAGCGGCGTTACGCATCGGCGAGCGAAATGCTGGCGGAGCTTCAGGAATTGAAGAGTCAGATCGAAGCCACCGACTTGGCAAGGGCGCAACAATCGCTCAAAACGCAAAACGCCAACCGGCTGCTCAGCCAGTTCACGGCGCTTTACCTCAAAGACCGCCGGGTGCGCTTGCCACTGAGCAGGCTGTTGACGGTTTGGCTGGCGGCGGACTTGCCGCGCGGGAGGCCGGAAAAGGCTCTGCTGCGCAAGAGCGTGATCAGCATTTTGCTGAAATTCGGGCGGCGCGCGTTGTCGCTGGCCGTGGGATTGGCGCTCTTCGCTTATTTATCAATCAGTCAACAATGGGAAGCCAGGACTGTTCGCGACGGGCACACGAAAGCAGTGCGCCGGGCGGCCTTCTCGCCCGACGGCAAGTTGCTGGTGACGGGCAGCGATGACGGCCTGGTCATCGTTTGGGACTTTGCCGGTCGCAGGCGGCTGGCCACAATTGATGATCACAAGGCGGGCGTTTTGGCCGTCGCCTTCTCTCCGAACGGGCGGCATTTTGCGACCGGCGCCGATAACGCTTCGATCATCGTTTGGGAAGTCGCCGCGCAAAGTGAGAAGCAGATTGAAAATATCCGCCTGCAAAAAGTCGCCGAGTTGCACGGACAAAATGGTTCCGTCGCGGCGCTCGTTTTTTCGCCCGACGGCGAGCGGCTGATCTCCATGTCGCACGATCAGCGAACCAATGATATACACGTTGGTGGACAGACGATCATTTGGGAGACGAAGCGTTGGCGTAAGCTGCGCGAATTGCCGATCGGATCCGTCTACGGCTCTGTGCCGTTCTTTCTGGACAATCAACGGCTGATGATTCGTGGCGAGATTTGGGACGTGGATTCTGGCAAGGTTGTAGAAGACACGCGGGTAGATGAGTGGAATGGGATGGCGGCGAGTCCTGATAGAAAACTTGGGATTCGACTGGATGGTTGCTGCTACGTTGGGTTTTGGCGGCTTTCCCCGCCTCGGGAGTTGCGGCGACATCTGGCGCATCAATTCATTTCGCGGGCGGCAGCCATCTCTCACAACGGGCGATGGGCGGCGAGCGGGGCTGAGAACATCGTGTTCTGGGATATGACGACGCTGGAACCGATCACTTCTCACAAGCACAAAGACAACGTCTGGGATTTGGCGTTTTCGCCGGATGACCGCTGGCTGGTTTCGACGCACGGCGACGGTTCGGCGCTGGTGTGGGATGCGAACGAGCGGCGGCTGGTGACGGACTTTGCGGGACACAGCGGCAATATCAACTCCGTTGACTTTTCGCCGGACGGGAAACGGTTTGTGACTGCCGGAGACGACCGTTCGATTATCATCTGGAACGCAGCGACAGGTTTGAAAGAGGGCGCGCTCAACGGCCACAAGATTGCCGTCAAGAAGGTGACGTTTCTGGACAACAATAGGCTGGTTTCCGTAGACCTTCTCGGCAATCTTTTCTTTTGGGATATTGCTCAGCGCAGTTACAAGGATGGATGTCCGCAAGCTGGGCATTGCCGGGAGGTCTTAATTTCGCCCGACGGACGCTGGCTGGTTTTGTCGAGACAGGTGATTGATCTGCGCCGGAATCGCCAGGCGCTGGATTTTGAATCGGAAATCGGGAGCGGGCTGAACGTTGGCGCGGCTTTCTCGGCTGATGGGAGATGGCTGGCGGCGATTCAATCCCGAACGCGGAAATTGTCTTTGTGGGATACAGCGACCTGGCAGGTGGCTGCTCAAACCCAGGTTCAGGGGATGGAGGTGATCAGAATGGCTTTTTCACCGGATGGCCGCAAGCTGGCGCTCGGCGGCAATAAAGGTGAGGTCGCAGTGATTAACGTTCATCCGCTTGCGCCGGTCGCCGTGCTGGGCAGGCATCTGAATCACGTTCAGGCAATCACGTTTTCGCCGGATGGAAAACTGATTGCCACCGCCAGCGACGATGCGACGGTTGGTATTTGGGATGTCGAAAAGTCTGGTCTTGCGGCGCGACTCGCACACAACGCGCCCGTCCTTTCCGTCGCTTTCTCACCGGACGGCAAGCAACTTGTGACCGCCGGTCAGGATGAAACCGTGCGTCTATACTCGCCTTATCGCGCGCTATGGGGCTGGCGGTTGGATTGAGCTTTAGCCTGCTTCCTTGTACCTTACCCGCCCACACTTTCATCGAAATCACCCAACACTGGAGGTTTGAGCCGCGCTTTTGCTCAGACCAATTCATCCGGCATAGTTTCCACTCGCGAAATGGAGCGCATCAACTGGATGGAGTTCCGTGAAGTCGTTCCATCCAAAATTCAAACAGTGCTGCTGCCGACCGGCGCGATCGAACCGCACTGCGTGGCCAACAACGGCGCTGACATCACCTCGCCGCTCGCCATCAGCCGTCAGATTACCAAACGCCTGAACGCGATGATCGCGCCCGTTTTGCCCTATGGGACAACGGGAAGCGCGGTTTACCCCGCACCGAACACCTGGCTCGAAAAAATTATTTCAACGATCTCCCACTTCAGCCGCATTTCTCGCATGTAACAGATGAAGCCAGTAATTCTGTTAATAGCGTGCGTTGAGTAAGCGACTCACCGATTCTTGTTGGAGGTAAAGCCAATGAACGTTCCAGCCTGCCGAATTCCTCTTGCGCTCAGTTTTGCCTTTGTTCTCGTGTGTTTGGGATTGCCGGTCTTGCTTTTGCGAGGCGGCTCTTCGGTCAATGCCCAGATCGAGAAAGGCGCTTTCACCGTAAAGAATTTTTCCCTGTCGCCGCCCGGAGAGCGGGAAGAGCCACAGCCCAACCAAACCGTGCGGAATTCGACCGCCAGTCCAACGCAACCCACCACCGACCTGATAATTGACGACGGCACGTTCGAGGCGGCGGTCGGCATCAGCGGCGGAGGCACGGCGATAGGCGTGAACCGGCTGACTCCGGCCAGCTATCCCGCAACGCTCACGGCCGTGTTGGTCTTTTTCCAGGGCCAGCAGGGGGCGCCGCCCGCGTCGCCGATCACGATCCTGGCCGGGACAAATCCTTCCGGCGGCGCCAACATCAACAACATCACATTCACGCAGGTCAGCGCGGCTGTGGAGGCCTCGGACAGCTTCTGGGTTTATCCGGTCACACCCGTGACCATCAATTCGGGCGATTTCGTCGTCGGGTTTCGCATAATGCACGCGGCGGGCGTCCTGCCGCTGGCGATTGACAGATCGTCGGCGCCCCAGCGGCGATCTTATCTTTCGACCAACGGGACGACGTTTACAATCCTGGATGACCTTGTCCCGTCAGCAGCCGGCAATCTCATGATCCGCGCGCGGGTTCAGGGGCAAGCGCCGGGATGCCCGGCGGCGAGCGGCGTCAATCCTTCAAGCGGCGGCCCCGGCAGCCAGGTGACGATCACCGGAAACAATTTTACCGGCGTCAATGCGGTCAGATTCGCCAACAATGTCAATGCGAGTTTCACCGTCAACAGCGCCACGCAGATCACCGCCACCGTGCCGCAAGGCGCGGTCAGCGGCCCGATCACCATCAGCAAACCCAACTGTCCCGACACTACGACCTCCACTTTCACCGTTCCCGGAGGCTGTTCGTATTCGATCAATCCGGCAAGCCAGAGTTTCACGGCGAGCGCCGGGACGGGCAGTGTGGCTGTGACGACTCAAACCGGCTGCGCCTGGACGGCTGTGAGCAACGCTTCGTTCATCACGGTCACCAGCGGCGCGAGCGGCGCCGGCGCCGGCACGGTCAACTATTCTGTTGCGGCCAACTCCGGCGCGGCGCGCTCAGGCACGATCACCATCGCCGGGCAGACGTTCACCGTCAATCAATCCGGCGGCAGTTGCACTTACTCGATCAGCCCTACGTTCAGATCCGCCGCCATCGGTGGCGGATCTGACACTGTGGCGGTCACCACGCAAGCCGGTTGCGCGTGGACGGCGGTGAGCAACGCCAATTGGATTACGATCACCTCCGGCGCCAGCGGCAATGGATCAGGCACGGTCGGCTATTCGGTCGCGTCGAACGCCGGCAATCCGCCGCGTTCGGGCACGGTGACCATCGCCGGACGGACTTTCACTGTGGATCAAGCCGGTTGCGCTTACACGCTCTCGGCTTCGAGCCAGACGTTCTCTTCGGGCGGCGGCAATGGCAGCGTGAACGTGACTACGTCAAGCGACTGCAACTGGACGGCTGCGAGCAACGCGCAGTGGATCACGATCAACAGCGGCGCGAGCGGCAGCGGCGCCGGCGCGGTCAATTACACGGTCGCGGCCAACACCGGCGCGCCGCGCATAGGGACGATGACCATCGCCGGGCGAACGTTCACGGTCGCGCAAGGCTCCACCCAGCCGACTCCGTATCGCGGCGCGTGGCAGGGCACGACCAACCAGAACCTGCCGCTTCAATTCACGGTGGACAACAACGACATCGTGGTCAATCTGGAAGCGGACGTGCGCATTTCGTTCTTCGTCCCTCCGAGCGGCACGTTGACCTGCACTTACAGATTGCGCGGCGACGCGCCCGCGATCATCAACAACGGGCAGTTCGCGGTCACGCTGGTTTCCGCCAACAGTTCCGTCGCTTTTCAAACCAGCGCGCAACCAATGCTGCGCGGGACGTTGTCGTCCGCCACTTCCGCCTCAGGGCAGATCACCGGTTCGACCGCCGGGGTTATCATCTGCGGCTCGACTTTGACGATTGGTTCGATCAGCGTCAGTTCAAAAACCTGGAACGCGACAAAACAGGTTCAGCCCGGATGCCCCAACGCGACCGGCATCAACCCGGCCAGCGGCCAGACCGGCGCTCAGGTAACGATCACCGGCTCCGGCTTCACCGGAGTCAACGCGGTGAAATTCGCCAACAACGCGCCGGCCAGTTTCAACATCGTCAGCGACACGCAGATCACGACGACCGTGCCTGCGGGCGCGGGGACGGGGCCGATCGTCATCAGCAAGCCAAATTGCCCGGACGCGGTGACCGCCAATTTCACCAACGCCAGCGCGGTTGGCCCGCTTGCCAGCGTCTCGGCGGCCAGCTTTCTCGGCTCGGAGATTTCGCCCGAATCAATCGTCGCCGCCTTCGGCCAGAATCTGGCGGCCAGCGTCCAGGTTGCGCAGGGCCAGCCGTTGCCGTTCACGCTTGGCGAAACCAGCGTGATGGTCAGGGACAGCGCGGGTTTCGCAGGCGGCGCGGCCGGCGCTGAGCGCTCCGCACCGCTGTTTTTCGTCTCGCCCGGCCAGGTCAATCTGCAAATTCCCCAGGGCACAGCCAGCGGCGACGCGACCATCACGGTGTTGCGGAACGGCTCGCCGGTGGCTTCAGGAACCGCGCGAGTCGCCTCGGTGGCGCCGGGACTTTTCACCGCCAACGCCAGCGGGCAGGGAGTGGCGGCGGCAGTCGCCTTCCGGCTGCGGGCCGACGGGTCGCAGAGCTTCGAACCGGTCGCGCAATTCGATTCGGCGCAGGGCCGCTTCGTCCCCGTCCCGATTGATCTCGGCCCGGCCACCGATCAGGTCTTCCTGATTTTGTACGGCACGGGGTTCAGGTTCGTCAGCTCGCTCGCGGCGGCGACGGCCACAATCGGCGGCGACAGCGCGGAAGTTTTATTCGCCGGCCCGGCGCCGGGTCTGGTCGGCGCGGATCAGGCCAACCTGCGATTGTCGCGCAACCTGATCGGGCGCGGCGATGTGGATGTCGTGCTGACGGTTGATGGGAAGACGGCGAATACGGTCAGGATCAATGTCAAATAACCAGATAACTCATCACGTTTGTAAACGGAGGAAAGAAAAAATGTTCAAGAATGATGATCGAACGATTGACAGTTTGCCGGCGCGGATTGGAGGCGCCCTTATGCGTAGAGCGATGCTCTCAATGCTGGCGGTCTTCGGCCAGAGTTTAGGGTCGAGACTCAGAAGTAACCAACCAACCGATAGTTTAGAGAAAGGAAGAATTATGAAACAGATGTTCTTGTTAGCGATACTTGTCGTTATGTGCTTTTTGCCTCTGTCAGGAGCGGGCGCTGGGTTGCAGGATAAGCAAACACCTCCTGCAAAATCCGATCAAAGCGCCGAGATGAAGCCGGGCAAAGAGAAGGGTAAGCAGGAACGCTTCTTCGCTTTTCCCCTGGCGAAAGTGAAAGAGGCTGTCATTGATGCGATGAAGGGAGCCGAGTTCGAGGTTAAGAAAGACAGTGGTAACGAACTTGAAGCTAAGCGCAAACGCCACGTCGGAGTTTTCGTCGGATCAGGTGGCGAAACACTGGTGGCGCAGTTCAAAGAGGCTGAAGAAGGCGGGGTCAAGGGCACGCGCGTTGTCGCAGAAACCAAGAAAGGATTTGTGGGACGCGCGGGCCAAAAGAGTTGGACTAACGCTGTTCTTGATGAGGCCGAGCGCATTCTCAAGGAGGCGAAACAGTGAGGCTTTTTCGCTGGAGTAAACTTTGGCTTGCCATCACACTCGTCCTATTCGGATTGATTTTTCCATCCCTCGGGCAATTCTCTGGCGTCAGAAGCAAGGTAGAACTCGTGGGACCCAAGCGCCCCGCCAGGCCGCCGAATTGTGAGGTGGAGATATTTAGCGATAGCAAACCGGAAAAGCGATACGAGGTCGTGGCCCGAATAGACGTCTATGTTCGTCGTAATAAGGTCACGCAGGGACGTCAGGCGGTATATGAAGAGGCCGTGCCCGAACTCAGGAAACAAGCTTGTAAGGTCGGGGCCGACGCAGTCATTGTGCTGCGCCAGACGGTTTCCAGCTCCGGCGAATTCAAGCTTCTCTACGTTAAAGCCGAAGCTATTCATTTTACCGACGACTCTCCAAATAGAGCGAGTCCGTGAATGTAGTTTTGGTCGCAGGCTTAAAGGTAGCGTTTTCAACAATCGCCTCTGCCGTTTCAGTCGCCTGCAGCGCGATGTGTTTGATTGAAAAGGGCTGGCAAGTTGGTTAAGCTTCGCGCGCTTTCACGAAAAACGCGCGAAGCTTATGACACAACCAAACAATCCGCCTGCAAAACAGCCCGTCACTCCCAAAGACGCGGCGGCGATGATCCTGTTGCGCGATCCCGCCGACCCGAAAGTCTTCTGGGTGAAGCGCGCGAAGACGTTGGCGTTCATGGCCAATTACCACGCCTTTCCCGGAGGGCAGCGTGACGCAGGTGACGCCGGGATTACTATTCTCAACGCCGAAGACATGCCTGACGCTGTGATGCGCGTCACCGCGATCCGCGAGATTTTTGAAGAAACCGGCGTCCTGATCGCGCGCGGCGTCGAAAAGATCACGGCTGAGCGGCGGGCGGCACTGCGCGACGAATTCCACTCCGGTCAAATCCCGTTCAAAGATTTGCTCGAACGCGAAGGCTTGACGCTGGATGCGAGTCTGCTCGTCGAAACTCCGCGATGGGTCACTCCGGCGACTTCGCCGCGGCGTTACAACACGCGGTTCTTCGCCGCCTGGCTGCCCGAAGGCCAGGAGACCGAAATCATTCCCGGCGAGTTGGAAGACGGCGAATGGCTGCGCCCCCGCGAGGCTTTGCAAAAATGGATTGACGGCGATTGCGTGATCGTCACGCCGATCTTTTGCGCGATTCAGGCGATGGCCGAAGGCGTCGAAGATTTCGCCGAACGGATGAAGACAACCTCGCAGGAAGAGCGCGATCACCTGGAGCGCCGGGTGCAATTCCGCTACGGCGTCTTCCTATGTCCGCTGCGCACGCCCACGATCCCACCCGCCACGCACACCAACTGCTACATTATCGGCGGCGACGAGATGGTCGTGATTGATCCCGGTTCGCCTTATCCCGATCAACAGGCCGTGCTCGATCACGTGGTCGCCAGATTCATCGCGCAGGGCAAGCGATTCCGCGAAATCATCATCACCCACCTGCATCCCGATCACATCGGCGGCGTGACGCATCTGGCCGAAAAGTTCAATCTGCCGGTTGCCGCGCACCGTCTGACCGCCGAAGCGATTAACGGCGAAGTCCGCGTTGATCGCTTCATCGAAGACGGCGATCTGATCGAATTGGCTGAAGGGGCGACCGGTCTGACCTGGCGCTTGCGCGCGATGTGGACGCCGGGGCACGCGCGCGGTCACCTGAGTTTTCACGAAGAGCGCACCGGCAGCCTGCTGACCGGCGATTGCGTCGTCGGCTTCGGCACGGTCGTCATCGCGCCGCCAGAAGGCAACATGAACGATTACCTGGATTCGCTTCGGCGATACCTGGAACTGCCGCGATTGACGGCGTTGATGCCGGGGCACGGGCCTGTCATCGCCGACGCGCGGGGACGAATCGAGGAGTACATCGCGCACCGCCACGTCCGCGAAAAACAGATCATCAACGCGATGCAGGCTGGCGCGAACACGATCCCGCAGATGGTCAAAGCAATTTACACGGACGTGCCCGAAGCGATGCATCAACTGGCTGAAATGTCCGTGCTGGCGCATCTGGAAAAGCTCGAAGGCGAAGCGAGAGTCGTTCGACGCGGCGATGAATTCACCGCCGTTTGAAGTTTTTGCCGGACACAGCTTAGAATCGCGCCTTCCGTTCACGCCCAAATTTTGCCCGACAAAAATGGAGGCTTTTATGATTTCGCGGTCACGCATACGCATACTGATTGTCTGCCTGTCTATCGCCGCAGTTTTGTTAGCGGCTGTTGCGCCCGCAGTATCAACCGCGCAATCTCAGCAGGAGTATCAGCCGACGACGGAAAACCTGGAAGCGCGGCGATGGTTTCAGGACGCCAAGTTCGGCTTGTTCGTCCACTGGGGCGTTTACAGCGTGCTGGGCGATGGCGAATGGGTGATGAACAACAAGAAGATTCCGATCAGCGAATATGAAAAGCTCCCGCCGCAATTCAATCCGGCTCAGTTCGATCCGGCTGAATGGGTCGCGCTGGTCAAAGCCGCCGGCATGAAATACATCACGATCACGAGCAAGCATCACGACGGCTTCGCGATGTTCGATTCAAAGATCAGCGACTGGGACATCGTTGACCGCACGCCTTACAAAAAAGACGTGTTGAAGATGCTCGCCGACGAATGTCAGAAGCAGGGGATCAAGCTGTTCTTTTATTACTCGCAACTCGATTGGCATCATCCCGATTACTTTCCGCGGGGGCGAACCGGATTGACTGCGGGCCGGGCAGAAAGCGGCGAATGGTTCAAATACATTGATTATATGGATGGGCAGTTGAAGGAGTTGCTCACGAATTACGGCCCTATTGGAGGCATCTGGTTCGATGGAATGTGGGACAAGCCGAAGGCCGATTGGCGGATTGAGCAGACCTACAAGCTGATTCACTCGTTGCAGCCCGCCGCGCTGGTCGGATCGAACCATCACCTGAAGCCTTTCGCCGGCGAAGATTTTCAGATGTTCGAGAAAGATCTGCCCGGACACAACACCGCCGGATTCAATGCGGAATCGGAAGTCGGCGAACTGCCGCTGGAAACCTGCGAGACGATCAACGGCGCGTGGGGCTTCAACGCCAACGACAAACGGTTCAAGAGCGCGAAGGATTTGATTCATTATCTGGTCAAGGCCGCCGGATACAACGCGAACTTCCTGCTCAACGTCGGCCCGATGCCGAATGGCAAGATTCAGCCCGAATTCGTTGACCGATTGAAACAGGTCGGCGCGTGGCTGGAAAAGAACGGCGAGACGATTTACGGCACGCGCGGAGGCCCGCTCACCCCGCGACCCTGGGGAGTGACGACGCGCAAGGGCAACAAGGTTTACCTGCATGTCCTGAACTGGCCCGACCCGGTGCTGGCGATGCCGAAGATGCCGAGGAAAGTCAAATCAGTGACACTCTTCAAAGACGGCGGCAAGCTGGATTTTTACGAGCACGAAAAATACGGATTCTTCATCAGAAATCCGCAAGGGTTTGCGGACGAGTACGACACGATTGTCGTTGTCGAACTGGCTGAAAAGTAGAACATAATCAAACCAATCAACACGCCAATTAACACGGAGGAAATTTCAATGGGTAGAGGCGATCAACGCTCGAAACGTGGAAAAATCTCGCGGGGAACTTCCGGCAAAACCAGGCCGAACCCCAAGCAGAAGAAGCGCGCAAGGGCTGCGAAGAGGAAAGCTGCCGCTGTCAAGCAAGCGTGAGCGCGGCGATGCGCCATATTTCAGATGCCATATGAAATATGGCATCTGAAATATGGCGTGCTTTCCACAAAAAATAACCCGCCGTTGTTTTCAACGACGGGCCCTATTAGGTAAGGAGAGAGAAAAGTCCTACAGCAAAAATTCTCAGCTAAAAAATCCGCCATCCGGCTTCTTATCCTTGGGCTTTTTGTCGTCCTTTCCACCGCCCCGTTCGTCACCGCCTTTGGACTTATCCCGTTCTTTCGGCTGCTCCGGCGGTTTGTCTTTCGGCTTTTGCCAGTTATCGCCGGGTAGCGCAAAGCCGTTGAGCGCCAACGCCGAACTGATTAAGAGAGTGAACGTAATTTTCTTAAATGCCTTCATCATATTACTTACCCCTTTTTTGATAGCGCGTCTTTTATTTATTTCTGGTAAGGGGATACCCGATTCCTTCTCCTCCATCTTCGTTCGCCCGCCGCTTGCCAGGACGGCGGCGATCTTAGCAGAAACCTCTCATTGATGAGAATCGCCAATCCAAATTCAATCGAACTGTCCTGCCTGCGACGAAACGCTATTGGGCAACGGACGTGCCAGTTGTATTCGAGCGTCAGGCGCAACCAATCTGATTGATTACCATAGGCTTAACCTGAGCGCTTTCCATATTGAACGCGAACCGGAGATCCAAAATGCCCTGATTCGTTTGCGGCGTTAACGATTTGGTATAGGCGTCGAAGCTTTGAATGGCCATTTCGACGCGCTGCGCGACCAGATCAGGAAGCTGACCACGCCGATAGCGAGCGCGGCCAGGCTGAACAGTATGATCAGGCGACCAAGAGTCAGAAAGATGAACAGCCATCCGACGAGCGCGATCAAACTCGGCAGGGGATAAAGCCAAATGCGGTACGGGCGTTCCAGGTTCGGCGCGTTCTTTCTCAGCAACGCGACCGCGAAAATCTGGCCGATGAACTGCACGATAATCCTGGTTGCGATCAGAACATCAATCACGACTCCCAGCGAGAAGAAACTGCAAACTATCGCAATGCCTCCAATGACGAGAAGCGAGACGTAAGGAAAATTATGTTTCGGGTGCAGACGGCTGAAGACATTGAAGAAATATCCATCGCGCGCCGCCGCGAACGGGATGCGCGAATAACCGAGCAGCAGCGCGAAGCATGATCCCAACGCCGTCCACAGGATCATCACCGTCAGAATTGTCGCCACTTTCGTCCCGTAAATTTTCTCCATCATCAACGACACGATGAATTGCGCGGCCTGGTTACCTTCGGCGGGCACGAACTCACGCCAGGAAACTACGCCGATGATCGAAAGATTGATTGCGATGTAAATCGCCGCGACCGCGATGACGCTGATGATGACCGAACGCGGAATCGTCCTGCCCGGATTTTTGACCTCGTCGCCGATATAGCAGATGTCGTAATAGCCCAGAAAATCGTAAACTCCTACGCGTGAAGCCGCGCCAAGCCCAAATAAAAATCCCGTCGAAAAATTGAACGCTCCGGAAGGGAAGTCGAACGCGACCTTCGGATCGAAATGCATCGCGCCGGTCACGATGACCGCGCCGGTCGTGAGCAGCGTGCCGATCCACAGACTGACGGTGATCTTGCCGATGTGCGTGATTTGGCGGTAAAGCAGCGCAACGTTGACAACGCCGATGGCGATGACGACGAGTTTGGTCGGCGCGTCTTTCCAGATGTAACCGAGATACTGCGCGAACCCGATGTAGCCCGAAGCGATCTCGAACGGCCCGCTGATGATGAATTGCCAGATGAATATGAACGCCATCAACCGCCCGAAAGTCTCGCGCCCGAATCCTTCGCGCAGGTAAACGTAGCTGCCTCCTGAACCGGGCATCGCCGCGCCAAGCTCGCTCCACACCATCCCGTCCGGGATGACGATCAGCAGCGCGATCAGCCAGCCAAGCATCGCTTGCGGCCCGCCCAGCGCCGACATCAGCAGCGGGATGGTCAGAAACGGGCCGATGCCGATCATGTTCGACATGTTCAGCGCGGTGGCCTGCAAAGTTGTGAAGTGGCGGATCAGATGAGGAGAGTTTTCGGACGAGTGTTGATCGTTCATTGTTCAATCCAGCAGTGAAAGGAAGTTGGTGAGAATGCGTTCCGTGATTCCCCAGATCGGCCCGCCTTCGCTGTGGTAGGCCGGCCATTTGTTGATCACGTCGCCCAGGCGCATCGAAAAATGAGTGGATCGGCCTTCGCGCTTCAGATCGGCGATTGAAACCCAGAAGGCGCGCGCAACCTCGCTGTTTAAATTCAGCGTGAATTCGGTCGGCGCGATGGCGACGAACGGCGCGATTTCAAGCCTCGGCAATCGCGGGTTGTTGGGGATGAGTAAATCGAGCTGTCCGATGAATTCGCCGTCGGACAAATCAATCCCGACCTCTTCGTAAGTTTCGCGCGTGGCGGTGGTGATCAGATCGGCGTCTTCAATCTGCGCGCGACCGCCGGGCAGCGCCAGATGGCCCGACCAGTGATCGCCGGGGCGTTCGGCCCGTTTGATGATCAGCGCCTGCGCCACGCCTTCCGCTTCACGCAGGATCAACGCGACCGCAGCCTGCGGGATGCGTTCAGGCTCGACCGGCAGACGGCGCGGCGGCGCAAGCCGGAGCGCGAGTTCCCGGCGAATGATCTCGAAATCGCTCATCTGTTTTTGAATTGCTTTGAAATTGACAGACCGTCGAAAGCAGCGCGCAGCATAGTCGCCGAGTCGAGCTTAGTCAATTTTTCCTGAACGCTCCCAGAGGTTGACACCACGATGCGCGTCGCGGTTTGATTGCGCCGCTGTTTATCACACCACCTGGAGCAAGCTTATGAAAACATCGCGTCGAAACATCCTGCGGGGCGGGTTGAGTCTGGCTACAGCCGCCATTGCGCCTGAAATCCTGATCGCGAAAACGAGAACTGGTTATTCGCGCGCCGAAATTGACCAGCGGGCGAAATCCGGAAAAGGGCTGAGCGGATTGACGAAGGCCGATCTGGTCACGCCCGCGTTGATACTCGATCTAGACCTGCTTGAAGCCAACATCGCCAAACTGGCTGCAAGCGCGAAATCGTCGAAGATCAATCTGCGCCCGCACGGCAAGACGCACAAATGCGTCGAGATCGCCCAGCGCCAGATCAAAGCCGGCGCAATCGGTCTTTCGGTCGCCACCATCCGCGAAGCCGAGGCGATGTCGGCGGCGGGCGTCAAAGGTCTGCTGATCACATCGGAGTTGGTCGGCAAGCCGAAGATCGAGCGGCTCGTCAAACTCGCCCGCCGCGCGCCTGAAACGATGTCGGTCTTCGACAATTTCGATCACGCAAAACAGTTGAGCGACGCCGCAGTCGCTGCGAAACTCACGCTCAACGTTATGGTTGACGTTGACCCGGCGGGCCGCCGCACCGGAGTCCCGCCAGGCGAGCAGGCCATTGCGCTGGCTGAAAAAGTGGCCAAGCTGCCGAACCTGAAACTGCGCGGCATTCACGGCTATTCCGGCGCGTCGGCGCACGTCCACACTTTCGAGGCCCGGCGCAAACACTCATCGGATGTGATGGCGCCGGTGCTTGAGACTTTCGCCAACCTGAAGAAACGCGGATTGCCCGTTGAAATCATGTCCGGCGGCAGCACCGGAACTTACAACATTGACCCTGAGTTTGAGGGAATGACCGAGTTGCAATGCGGCTCGTACGTTTTTATGGACGTTGAATATCGAGCCTGCGGCGGTAAGAGCGGCGCGATCTACGAAGACTTCGCTCCATCGCTGACCGTGATGGCGACTGTCATCAGCAAGAGCTATTCGGATCGCGCCACAACCGACGCCGGTATCAAGGCGTTTGCCACCGACCGCGCGAAACACGTGCCTGAGATCAAAGGCGCGACTGGCGTGACGATGGGCTTCGGCGGCGACGAACACGGCATCCTGACTTTCAATAATCCGAGCCGCGATTTCAAAATCGGCGACCGCGTCGAATTCATCATCCCGCACTGCGACCCGAACGTGAATTTGTATGACAGGATTTACTGCGTGCGCGGCGAGAACGTGGTTGACGTTTGGCGCACAGTTGGGCGTTACGGTGATTGAAAACTAAACTGCGCCTCGCCAGCATTCGCGCCGTTGATTGCACATCTCAATGCTGAAGAACTTTCTCAGCCGGAGCAGCGAACGCAGTCACGCTTTTTTCTGCGCGTTCGAGCAGATTCGTGGCGTGTTCGATCTGTTTTTGCGCCGCGGCTATCCAGATATTTCGCCGCAGCAGATCGCGGGCGACAGCCAGGCTGCGTTGCGCGCAGTCGTGAGCCAGGGATGCTTGCTGAGACTTCATTATCGGCGTGACAGAGGGCGCTGACGCAAGGGCGAGATAAATGCCGCCGAGTTGAGCAAGCGTCTTCGCTATGTTGATTTGATATTCAGGTTCGGTGCGATGTTGGTTTATCAGCGTCTCGATTACTGAGAGCGCGCGGCGGCTCTCCTCCAGCGCGGCTCCGGTTTTTCCCGCACGCGATAGCCAGTCACTGTGCAAGAAGAGACTTTCCCAGAACAAGAGTTGGTTCGTCCGTTGTTGCGGGGCTTCCGCGACCAGACTTCCGGTCAATGATAACGATTGCAGAATGAATTGGCCTGCTTCAGCCGTTTCCCCGCGCGCAGATAAAAGCGCGCCCGCCGCGTGCTGTAGCTTGCATAGATCGCTGCGAAACCGCCAATTGGTTGGCTCTATCTTGACCATATTCGCCGCCAGCGCGATGCCTTGCCTGAATTTGGCCAGCGCCTCCGTTTGCCGGCCTGCCTCAACAAGTTGGTTCCCGAATTGCAGATGAGTGTCAATCAGTTCATGTAGCGCATCGCTGTTGTTCGGCTCAATCGCAACGTGTTGCTGCGCCGCCGCCAGACCTTTGGCGCAATGCTCTATGGATTCTTCCGACGCGCCGATTTGCGCCAGCGCCTTGCCCAACCTCAGATGACTTCCGCTCAAATACCCAATAAATTTGCCATTGCCGGGCGCGGCCTCTGTCAATTGTTCAGCAATCCCTAGAGCGGCTCGATAATTGGCGACTGCCTCTGAAAACCGGCTGAGTCCTACCAGAACGTCGCCGACGCGGAGATGGCATGTCCGCAGATCGGGTTTCGTTTTTGGATCGGTCGGATATTGTGCGGCGATCCCCGCTCGTAATTCCAATGCCCGACGATAGTGGGCCAGCTTCTGTAGGAGGTCGGTCGTGTTCTGCCCCATTACGAGATAGGTTAGCGCAATGCCATCGCGTGCGCGCACATCGGTTGGGTTGGCTGCCAGCACTCGGCGTCGAAGTTCCAAAGCGCGTTGAAATTGCCGCTGGCCGGCGGCCTCGTCGCCGGTGGCCGCCGCAATCTCGCCAAGTCGTGAATGGATATTCGACGCTTCACGGATCACGTCAATGTCGTCAGGATTCGCATCCGACAGCCGAGTTAAGATAGCCAGCGCTTTTTGATAACTTTGCCGCGCGCCTAGTGGATCGCCCAGGCTGGATCGCTCCGGGCGCCCCTGCAAGTCACCCAATTTCAAATAGCCGCTCGCCAGTTCACGATTGATTATTGGTTCGTCGCCAACCTCGCGCGACAACCGGTCGAGGTACTCCAAGCCGCGCGCGATCAGCTTTTGCCGCACCGGTGTGGAGCCGGGCAACTTCTCGATGGTGTCGTGAAACTCAAACAACAGCGAGTTGGCCAGCGCGCGGACATCATTGAATCGCCTCTCAGCGCGCCCCTTTTCTGTGTCGGCGCGAGCTTCAGCAGCTAACGCATCGCGTAGCGCCGCTTCAGCGCGCGTTTGCGACTGCCCGGCGCGCCGCAGATTCTCCTCGGCCCTCAACCGCTCGCTCTCGGCGCGAAGGCGTTGCGCTTCGGCGCGCGCCTGCTCGTTCTCGGCGCGGTTACGCTGAATTTCGGCTTTGTCTCTTTCAGCGCGTGCGACGCGCGCCTGCCAGGTCGTGGAGACGATGCCCGCGAGCAGCGCCGCCACGACCAAAGCTCCAGCCGCCACGCCCGCTTTGTGCCGTCTGATGAATTTGCCGCTGCGGTAACCGAATGTGCTGGGCCGCGCGCTGACAGTCTCTCCGTCCAGATGCCGCTCGATGTCTTCGGCCAGTTGTGCGGGCGATTGGTAGCGGCGTTCAGGCTCCTTGCGAAGCGCCATCAACACGATGTTGTCGAGATCGCCGCCCAATCGCCGCCGCAATTTTTCAACCGGGCCTTGTCGCGCATCGTACGCTGAATTTTCTTCGGTGGCGCGTTTGATCGCCGAGCTTGGTTTTTCCGGCTCCTGCTCGCAAATCACGCGCGCGAGTTCGTCTGGCGTTAGGTTTGACAGCCGGTACGGGCGGCGCCCGGTCAGCAGTTCGTACAAGACCACGCCGAGCGAATAAACGTCGCTGGCCGTCGTAACGCTTGCGCCGCGCGCCTGCTCAGGGCTGGCGTATTCCGGCGTCATCGGACGCAATCCCGTGACTGTGGAGATTCCCGCCTGTTCGGAGTCGAGCAGTTTGGCGATGCCGAAGTCCAAAAGCTTTGGCGCCTCGTGTCCGCCTTCTTCAGTCACGATGATGTTGCCGGGCTTGAGGTCGCGGTGGATGATCAGGTTGTTGTGCGCGTGCTGGACGGCTGCGCAAACCTGCAAAAAGAGTTTCAGCCGGTCGGCCACGCCGAGTTTTCGCCGGTCGCAGTAATCCGGCAGCGGTTCGCCCTCGATGTACTCCATCACGAAGTAGGGCAATCCGTCTTCAGTCGCTCCGCCATCAAACAGCCGCGCGATGTTCGGGTGATTGAGCGAGGCGAGAATCTGCCGCTCGTATCGGAACCGATTGATGATCTCTTCGGTGTCCATCCCGCGTTTGATCAACTTGATGGCGACGCGTTGCGCGAACTGCTGGTCGGCGCGTTCGGCCAGGTAAACCGCGCCCATCCCGCCGCGCCCGATTTCGCGCACGATGCGATAAGCCCCGATGCGGGCGCCTGTCGCCGGAGACACCTCTTCAGTCCCGCGTTTAATCGGAGATTGGTTGAGAAAGCTGCCGGCTCGATCTTCCGCGTTCAGAAGCGAGACAATCTCGCGGCGCATCTCGTCATCGCCTGCGCAGGCTCGATCAAGAAAGGCTGCGCGTTCGGATTGCGGCAGGTCGAACGCGGCTTGCAACAAACTGTCAATCCGATTCCATCGCTGTTTGTCCATCGTCGTCTCCCTGTTTGCCGTTTCCACCGTTCAATTCACGATAGAGCCAGGCGCGCGCCGCCCGCCATTGGCGCCCGACCGTCGTCATCGAAATATCCAGCGCGTGAGCAGTCTCTTCGACGGTCAACCCGCCGAAATACCGCAATTCGACAATGCGACTCTTGGCCGGATCAATCTTTTCCAGACTCAACAGCGCGTCATCGAGCGCGATCAGCTCAGCCGCCTTCTCGCCGGAGATTTCCAGCGAGTCATCGAGCGGGAGCTTGAATCCGCCACTGCCGCGTTTGACGGCGCAATGTTTCCGCGCGTAATCGAGCAGGATTCGCCGCATCAGGTTGGCGGCGACGCCGAAGAACTGTTCGCGGTTCTGCCACTGCGAGCGATCCTGGCCGATCAGTTTGATGAAGGCTTCGTTGATCAGAGCGGTTGGCTGAAGCGTCACGCCTCGGTTCATCCGGCGCAGCGAGCGCTCGGCGATGCGGTGCAACTCGGCGTAAACCAGCGGGATCAATTTTTCCAGCGCCTGATCGTCACCGCCGCTCCAGGCATGCAACAACTCCGTCACGTTCTGAGGGGGAATCGAACTCATTGCGGTCTCCGGATTTTTTTGTCGAGTGAGCCGATAACTGCCGATTGCCGAGGCGCCAGAATATTTATCGCCGCGATGCGAGTCAACGCCGCCGGGGAAAGTTCGTGAAGCCCTCCGACGACCGGATTCCGCCGCTTCACAAAAAAAATCCGCCTGCCATGACCATGTTCGAGCGCCAACTGCGCGTTAATAGACGGAACAACTCTGTCATTGCTGTAAACCAGCGGCGCGTTGGCCGATTTCACTCCGGACGGCTGCGCTACGCGACCAGTCTGCCTGAAAGAACAAAGGAGATTCCTCGATGGAGAACGCATCGTCTCGTGTGAAGCTGTCAGCCAAAGCCGTGCTCGGCGCAGCGCTGTTGATCGGCCTTTTTGCAGCCACGCTGCTCCACCTCAAAACCGCCTCGGCGACGGGCAAATTCTCAGGGATGCAAGACCCGGCGATCAGCGCGGTCAACCGCGAAACGAAAGCCCAGGACAAGTTCGGAGGCTGGGCGCAGCAACTCACCGCCGCGCCCGATCAGACGATTGTCAATTTGACTTCCGGCGCGCCGGTCACTGGCTCAATCGCGGCGCCACAGCCGGGCAGCGCCGTGCTCGGTGGGACGCAATACACGATTAACGTTCCGGCGGGCGCGACGCAACTCAACATCACGCTGAGCGGCAATCAGGACGTTGATCTTTTTGCGCGCTTCGGACAAGCAATCGCGGTCTCAAACGGGCAGCTTGTGGCTGACTACGGCTCTGCGACGATAGGCTCAGGCAACGAGACGATCACGATCACTCCTTCAAGCTCACCGGCGCTCCAGCCGGGAACATACTACATCGCGGTGGGCAACTTCGGGCCGGGCGCGGCGACCTTCACTTTGACCGCGACGGTCAGCGGAGGTCAGGGCAGCGTGACCGCTGAACTGTTCGTGGATGATGGGTCGTTTGAAAACGCGATTGGGCTGACGCAGGGCGGCACGCAAACCGCCGTCAACCGGCTCACGCCGACCAGTTATCCCGCCACGCTGACCGGCGTCAAAATCTATTTTCGTGGGGGGCAGAACATTTCCACCGGCGCTTCATTCACAATCCAGGCCGGCGCGAATCCGAGCGGTAGCGGCAACATCACCGGCATTGCGCTTCAGCCCACTGCGGCGACGGTGCAGGCGCTCGATCAATTCGTTACCTACACCGTGCCGAGCGTCACGATCAACTCCGGCGATTTCGTAGTCGGATTCAGAATCACTACTTCGGCGGGAGCGCTCCCATTCAGCCTGGATGAAACCGCGCCTTCGCGCCAACGGTCGTATATTTCCACCAGCAGCGGCTTCGCATTGATTGACAGCCTGAACTTTCCCGGCAACTTCGGCATCCGCGCTCTGGTCAATTTGCCGCAGCAATGCGATTACTCGATCACGCCAACCAGCCAGTTTTTCAACGCCGGTGGCGGAACCGGCAGCGTGATGGTCAACGCGCCTGCGGGCTGCGCGTGGACGGCGGCCAGCAATTCCAGTTTCATCACCATCACCTCCGGCGCGTCCGGCTCCGGCTCCGGCCCGGTCGTCTTTTCGGTGGCGGCGAATCAAATCCCCGCGCAGCGAACCGGAACGATGACCATCGCCGGTCAGACCTTCACAGTCACGCAAGCGGCGGCGACGCCGAGCACAATCGCTCTGACTTCCGGCGTTTCGCAAACCGGATCAGTCGGGGCGGCCAATCCGGGAGCGTGCGTTTTGCTGGTTGGAACTCAGTACACAATTCAGGTACCGAGCGGCGCCTCGCAACTCGGCGTGACGCTGAGCGGCGATCAGGATGTGGATTTATACGTTCGCTTCGGCCAGCCGCTGGCAGTCGTCAACGGTCAGATCGTTTACGATTACAGATCGGCTTCCACCGGCAACACCGAATCGCTGACCCTCACGCCCGCTAGCGCGCCACCGCTGCAAGCTGGGACGTATTACATCGGTGTGAACAATTGCAGCGTCAACACCGCCAACTTCACGTTGACCGCGACCGTGACCACGCCGCAACAATGCAGCTATGCCATCAGCCCAACCAGCCAGAACATCATCAGCGGGGGCGGCGCGGACAGCGTCAACGTTTCAAGCGGCGGCGGTTGCGCGTGGACGGCGGCGAGCAACGCGGCGTGGATCACCATCACCTCCGGCGCTTCGGGCAGCGGCAATGGGCAGGTGGCTTATTCAGTCGCCGCCAACAACAGCGCGACGCAGCGAACCGGGACGATGACCATCGCCGGTCAGACCTTCACCGTCACGCAGGACGGTCAGGCGCCAACGGCCAGAACATTGCTTGTGGTCAGCGTGAACGGAGTGCAGGGCGGAACCTTGAATGTGCCGATTGATCTGGTTTCGCTCGGCGACGAGAACGGCGTTTCTTTCAGTCTCAACTTCGATCAGGCCGTGCTGAGCAACCCACAGGCGACGCTGGGCGATGGCGTCCCGGCGGGCACGGCGTTGCTGACCAATTCGCAGCAAACAAACCAGGGGCGGTTCGGCGTCGCGCTGACTTTGCCGACCGGGCAGAAGATCGCGGCCTCGCCTCCGACGCGGCGCATTGTGGTGGTCAGTTTCTCGATTGCGCCGAACCCGAACATTACGACGACGAACATCTCCATCGGCAATGCTCCCGTGCAGGCGCGCATCGGCGATGCGCAAGGCTCCTCGCTGCCATTCAATCAGGTATCGGGCACGGTCACGATCCTGCCCGGCTACGAAGCCGACGTGACGCCGCGCCCGACGGGCAAGAACAACGGCACGGTTGATATTTTCGACGCGCTGCAGGTCGGCAAATTCGCGGTGGCGATTGACACGCCCAACAACGGAAGTGAATTCCAACGCGCCGATTGCGCGCCAGCGGCGACGAAAGGCGACGGACAGATCAACCTCTTCGACTGGCAGCAGGCGGCGATTTACGTCGCAAATCCGAATACCGTCGTTCCGGCGGGCGGCCCGACCGGGCCGAGTTTCGCCCCGAGTGATTCGGCGAGCCTGCTGGCGGCGCAATCCGGTGAAGCCAGCCAGACCGGCCCGCGCGTCATTCGCGTGGTAAACGCAAACGGCCAACCCGGGGGCACGGTAGACGTCGTTGTGCAAATTGACGCGCAAGGAAATGAAGGCGCCTTCAGTTTCAGCCTGACTTTCGATCCGGCGATTCTGAGCATGCCGACAATCAAGCCGGGCAGTGGTTTGCCGTCCGGCTCGCAATTTCTGACCAACTCGAATCAGGCCGCGCAAGGCCGCTTCGGAATAGCGATTTTGGCGCCGATTGGGCAGGCGCTCGCCGCCGGGACGCGCGAACTGGCCGTCGTCACGTTCAAGATCGCGCCTTCCGCCAGCGGCGCTTCCACGCCGGTCGGATTCGGCGATCAACCGCTGGCCAGACTGGTCGGCGACAAAGACGGCGGCAACATTACCACCGCGACAACCTTCACCGGCGGCGCGGTGACCATCAATCAACCGGGCAATCCTGTCCCGTCAATCGCCGGCCTCAGCCCGAATGCGGCGACGGCTGGCGCGGCGGCTTTCCTGCTGACGGTCAACGGCGCCAATTTCGTCAATGGCGCGACTGTGCAGTGGAACGGGAGCGCGCGGACGACCACGTTCGGCGGCCCGGCGCAATTGACCGCGCAGATCACAGCGGCGGACATCGCCACAGCCGGAACCGCGAGCGTGACGGTAATCAATCCGGCGCCGGGTGGCGGAACCTCGAACGCCGCGAGCTTCACCATCAACCCGCCGCAGACGACCAACAGAACCGTCCGCGTGGTCGCGTCAAGCGGCGGCGCGGGCGCAACTGTCAGCGCGCCGGTTGAATTGATCTCGCAAGGCGACGAGAACGCGGTTGGATTCAGTTTGAACTTCAATCCCAGTGTCCTCAGCAATCCGCAGGTGGCGTTGGGCGGCGACGCCGCAGGCGCTCAACTGAACGTCAACACGAGTCAGGTTGCGCAGGGCCGCATCGGAATCGCGTTGGCGCTCGGCGCCGGGCAGACCTTCAGCGCGGGAACTCGGCGAATCGTCGTCGTGACTTTCAACATCGCGGCGGGAACCGGTGTAACTACGACGCCGATTGATTTCGCCGATCAGCCGATTCTCCGCCAGGTTGCGGACACAAGCGCCAGAGCGCTGCCTGCAAACTTCACGGCGGCGGCGGTGACGATCACGCAAGGCGTCGAAGCCGATGTCGCGCCCGCGTCCGGCGACGGCGTGGTCGGGATGGGCGATTGGACGCAAACAGGCCGTTACGTCGCCGGACTGGACGCGATCAATCCCGGCTCTGAATTTCAGCGGGCTGATTCCGCGCCGCGCGACAATTTAGGCGACGGCAAATTGACGATTATTGATTGGGTGCAGGCCGGGCGCTACGCCGCGAACCTCGATCCTCCGACTGCGGCCGGCGGTCCGACTGCGCCCGCGTCGCCTTTTGCTGTGATGAATGACGCTGAGCCGTCGAACGAGCAGCAGAGTTCACGCGTCGTGCGCGTCGGCGCCGCAAGTTTCGAGCGCGGGCAGAACGGCTCGGTCGTCATCGAACTTGACGCGCAGGGCGACGAGAACGCGATCGGATTCAGCGTCAGCTTCGATCCGGCGCAGTTGCGTTTCGTCTCGGCTTCGCCGGGCGCCGACGCCGCTGACGCTCTGCTCAACGTCAATTCCAGCCAGTCGGCGAACGGTCGGATCGGCGTCGCAGTCGCTTTGCCTGCGAATCGTTCATTCGCCGCAGGCGCGCGGCGAATCGTCGTTTTGAACTTCATGGCCGCTGGCGATGGCAACAGCTCGACGACGGCGATCAACTTCGCCGACCAGCCGATTATGCGCGAAGTCGCGGCTGTGACGGCTCGCGCGCTTCAGGCGTCGTTCAGCGGCGGGAGCGCGACGATCAATCGCACGGTGGCCAGCGTTTCGGCGGCCAGCTTCCTCGGCGCCGAACTCGCTCCCGAATCCATCGTCGCCGCGTTCGGCGCTAAGCTGGCGACCGAAGTCAAAATCGCCAACACGATTCCGCTGCCCACCGATCTGGCCGGAACCAAAGTCGCGGTCAAGGACAGCGCCGGAGTCGAACGCCAATCGCCGCTCTTCTTCGTCGCGCCGAATCAGATTAACTATCTGATGCCTCCAGGCTCGGCTTCCGGCGCCGCCACGATCACTGTGACGAGCGGTGACGGAGCGATCTCAACCGGCAAGGCGAATATCGCCGCCGTGTCGCCCGCGCTCTTCACGGCGAACGCCAGCGGGCAAGGCGTGGCCGCCGCAGTCGCGTTGCGCGTGAAACCGGACGGCAGGCAGATTTTTGAACCGGTCTCGCAGTTCGATCCGGCGCAGAATCGCTTCACGCCTATTCCGATTGATCTCGGTCCTGAAGGCGATCAGGTCTTTCTGATTCTTTACGGAACCGGAGTCAGATTCCGCAGCGGTCTGCCGGCGGTCACGGCGAGCATCGGAGGCCTGAACTCTCAGGTGTTGTATGCGGGAGCGGCTGATGGATTCGTCGGTCTGGATCAGGTCAATCTGTCATTGCCGCGAAGTCTGGCCGGACGCGGCGACGTTGAGATCAAACTTTCGGCTGATGGTAAGGCCGCGAACACTGTGACGATCAGAGTCAAATGACTTGAAAGCTGGGTACGCATCGCTTCCAGCGTGCCCCTGGCAAGAGAAGCCTGGTGCGCACCGCTTCCAGCGTGCTCTTGGCAAGAGGTCTAATTCCTTTCAATAAGCTTCTCTCCGAGAGCACGCTGGAAGCGATGCGCACCCAGGAGTTATTCCCTGCCCACTTGTCTGCGCAGGATTGAAACCACTTCGCGCCCGCCGAACGCTGTTTCGGCGACAGTCATTCCGCAAAACACAAACCCTGCGCGTCCGGCCTCATTCAACTCTTTCCCCATCGTCGAAGTGCGCGAGGTCGCCAGCAGCTTGTATTCGTAAGCCGTCTTCGCGCTGTCCGAACGTTCGAGGATGACCACGACCTCGCGCCCGCCGAACGCCGAGTCGTAGATCGTCTGGCCGGTGTAAAGGAAACCGGCCCCGCCCGCCTCGCTCAACTCCTTCTGCATCGTCGAAGTCTTCTTGGTTGCCAGCAGCTTGTAATTGTAGCGTGAGCCACCGTCGCCCGGTTTGCGCGACATGATCATCACGATCTCGTTCCCGCCAGCCGCTGTCTCGCCGCCCATCGTGCCTTCAAACCGAAAGCCTTCGGCGGCGGCCTGATTCATCTCTTTCTCCATCGTCGAGGTTTTGTTCGTCGCCAGCAATTTGTATTCAACTGGGCCGTCGGTTGAACTGCCGAGCAGACTCAACAGCGTCAGGCAAATCGTCATCAACATAAATTTTCCTCCGAAATTAGCCACGTAGTGAAGACTTATGGTCTTTGAGCAAATAATGCGACAAGAACGTAGGGGCGGGTTTTCCCCGCCCAAGCCACTCGGCAGCGGACGCGGGCGGGGAAAACCCGCCCCTACGTTGTTGTCGCAGTAAATTTTCAAACGCTATAAGTCGTCACTACGTGGGTGGACATTCAGCGCAAGGGGTCACGGCGCGGTAACGATACGTGATCGCGCCGTGTTCACGCAAAGATGAACGGACGTCGGTGAGAACTTTGCGGAACTAACCTGGCGCGCAGGCGACTACAATCGGGCGCGCCGGGAAATTTCGTGGGCTTTGTGAATGTGGTTTTGCTATGCTTGGCCTATGAAAAACGATCAGACCAATTCGCAGCCGGACTCGGCCAATCATGAACAATCCGTCCGCCGGTTCATTCGACGAATGGCGTTGCTGCTCGCGTTAAAACAGTCAGTGGCGTTCATCACTGCCTGGCTCTTCGTCTGGGGCGCAGCCGCGCTCATTCTGCGCGCGACAGCCGCGGCGCCACGAAAGCCGCTGCTGTGGGGCGCCGTCGGGATCGCCATAGCCATAGCCGCCGCCGTTGTGATCTCAAGAAGACAATTGCCGGCGGCAAACTCCGTTCGCGCGCTGCTCGATGATCGAAACGATTGCGGCGGATTGTTGATGGCCGGGGCCGACGCCGAGATCGGAGATTGGCGAATGCCTGAAATCGCGTTGCCGAGATTGCGATGGCAAAAATCTCGCGCGTTCGCGGTGCTCGCCGCCTCGATTGCATTCGTCGCCATCAGCCTGATTGCGCCAGTTCGATTTGCGACAATCAACGCCGCCCGCCCGCTGGATGTCGGCAGGGAAGTCGAAAATCTGTCGGCGCAAATCGAAGCGTTGAAAGAGGCGCAGGTCATTGAAGAAACGAAGGCCGAAGCCCTCGAACAGAAGCTCGATCAACTCGCCGCCGAAGCTTCGGGCGAAGACCCGGCGAAAACCTGGGAAGCGCTGGATCACCTGAACGACGCCGTCGAGAAGGCCGCCAAAGAAGCCGCCGAAAACGCCAATGTAAAACAAGAGCGATTGGCCAAAGCCGAAGCGCTCGCGGAAGGCCTGATGTCAGGCGCGGATCAACTCGACCAGAAAACGATGACTGAAGCTATGCAGACGCTCAACGAGATGATGCAGGGCGCGATGAAAGCGAACGAGGCGCTCGCCGATAACCTCTCGCCGGAAATTCAGGAGGCGATCAAAAACGGATCGCTCAAGCCAGGACATCTCAAAGACATCTCGAAAGCTCTGAGCCAGAACCGCTCGGCGATGAATCAGAAATTGTCAAAACTGGCGAAGGCCGGAATGATCAATCCGAACTCGCTCAAAGGCGCTCAGGCCAATCGCCGCGACAACTCCGGTCTCGCGCAATTTCTGAAAGAGAACGCCCAGAAGATGTCGGTTGAAGAGGCGACTCTCCAGTGGTGCGAAGGCCGGGGCGGAGTTGATCGCGGTCGCGGCGACGCGGCGATGACCTGGACTGACGGCACGAACGAGAAAGACGCGAAGTTCAAAGAGAAAGTTCTGCCGCCTTCCGCCGTCGCCGGACTCGACGACAGCCAGCTTGTCGGCTTGAGCGCGAGCGCGCCAACGGCTGACACAAGCGGCGTCGCGGCGCACGGCGCATTGAACAACGCGGCGACGGGCGGCGGCTCAGCCTACACGCAAACCATCCTGCCCAGGCACAAAGGCGCGGTGCGACGTTATTTCGACAGACCACAATCAAAATAAAGCCTCCGTTTGTTCCGTTATTTCCGTTTGTTCCGTAATCTCTCCTGCTCGATTCACGACGCGAACTTTATGACAGAAACGATCCTGCAACCCGAAGAACTCAATCCGGCGGTCGAACTCGCAAATAGAATTTTGAATCAACTCGACCGCATCCTGCTCGGACGTTCGGAGCTTCATCGCCTCACGCTGGTCGGCGTCTTCAGCCGAGGCCACATCCTGCTCGAAGGTCTGCCGGGCGTCGGCAAGACCGCGCTGGTCAAGGCTCTCGGCGATCTGCTCAATCTGCAATTCAAGCGAGTGCAGTTCACGCCCGACCTGATGCCGAGCGACATTCTGGGCGCGCACATCCTGCAGGAAAATCACGATGGCCGCCGCGCGATGGAATTTCACCCCGGCCCGATCTTCACCAACCTGCTGCTGGCCGACGAGATCAACCGCGCGTCGCCGAAGACGCAATCGGCCTTGCTCGAAGCGATGCAGGAGCGCGCAGTGACATTGCTCGGCGCGACACGCCCGCTGCCCGAACCGTTCTTCGTGCTCGCCTCGCAAAACCCGATTGAACTGGAAGGCACGTACCCGCTGCCCGAAGCGCAGCTCGATCGTTTTCTGTTCAAACTCAACGTCACGGGCGCCGATGTCGAAACGCTCGATCGGATCATCTCGACGCGGCGACGCGGCGAGCCGCCCGCGCCCGATTTCGTGGTGGGCAGGGAAGAGCTTCAACAAATTTTTTCAGCGATGGATCGTGTCTTTCTGCCGAAGCCGGTGTCGCGTTACATCTCGCGCATTGTGGCCGCGACGCACGCCGATTCGGGCGAGGCGATTGGCGAGGTGCGCGATTATGTCAGCTACGGCGCCAGCCCGCGCGCCGCGATTGCGATGGCCGAAGCCGCGCGCGGTTACGCGATGCTGGCGGGCCGTCCCACAGCCGGTTTTGAAGACGTGAAGGCCATCGCCTCGCCCGCGCTCAACCACCGGCTGGTTTTGAATTACAAAGCGCGATTCGACGGCGTTGACGCGCGCGCGATCATCGCGAAGCTGATCGAGCAGATGGACGAAACCGGAATCAAATTGCCGCGCGATGTGCGGATCGAAGCTTGATGAGGAGAGGATATGAGAATAAGTATCAGCCGCCATCGGATATTATTTTGCTTCGTCGCCGCGTTGCTGATGGCGATTCCGGCTTACGCCACGGACTACGGCGACATCTCGGTCAAAGTCGAATCGGTGACGGAGGCGCATTCATCGAGCGGTTACGATGAATACCGCGCGACGATCATCAATCGCTCTCCGGTGAAATCGCATCGAGTAATAGTCGAGAATGCCGGGGGCGTATATGGAAGCTATGTGGGCGGGGTGCGGCGCACAATCGAGGCCGCGCCATCTTCGACCGCGACAATCGCGTTTTTCATGCCGCAGGGCGGCAGTGGCGGAGGGTGGATAGTTTCAATTGACGGCGAGCGTCAGAATAAGGAGATCGAGATTGACGCGTCTCGAACCAGCGCCTGGATCAGCCAATCGGAAAACGCTTATTACCTGCTCGTCAGCCGCAACGTCGAAAAGAGCGGGCTGATGAGCGAGGCGGCGGTCATCGAAGGATTCAAGAACTCCAGCGGCGAAAACGATGTCTCCTATCTGGCTTACAAATCGCCGATGAACGAATGGAGCGCGAACTGGCTGGGTTATTCGGGCTTCGACGCGGTGGTTATCACAGGTGAAGAATTGCGCGAAGCTCCGGACGCCGTGCGTTCCGCGTTATGGCGTTACGTCGAATGCGGCGGTTCGCTGCTGATCGTAGGCGATTCGGAGATTCCAAAGCAGTGGCAGTCGCGGCGAATCAGCATAATCGAGGCGGAAGACGAGGGCGATGAGATGAAGAAAATTTCGATCTCGCTCTCGAAGGTAGCGCAAGGTTACGCCGTCGGATTTGGCCAGATCACAATGATCGAAGCCGCCGGCGTAAAAAGCATCCTCCCAGCGCAGTGGCAGGCGATCAAGCTCGGCTGGAAAAGTTCGCGGCCTTCGGGAAAGGCTTATTACGACATCGCCGGCATAAACAGAGATTTCCCGGTCGTCGAACGAATCGGAATTCCGGTGCGCGGATTGTTCGTGCTGATGCTGGCGTTCGTAATCGTGATCGGGCCATTAAATCTGTTCTGGCTGGCGCGACGGCGGAAGAAAATCTGGATGCTGTGGACTGTGCCCGCGATTGCGGCGATCACATGTTTGGCTGTCGCGGGCTTCGCGTTTTTCGGCGAAGGCGTCAGCGCGACCTCGCGTGTCGAGGCTTTGACGATCCTCGACGAATCGTCGCATCGAGCGACGACCATTGGCTGGACGGCTTTCTATTCGCCGATCACGCCGAGCGACGGATTGCATTTCAGCTATGACACCGAGTTGATGCCGGTGATGCCGGAGTCCTGGAAATACAGGGGCGGAGGCGGAGACCGCACGATTGATTTTTCAAACGATCAGCATCTCGATTCGGGGTGGATCACGGCGCGCGTGCCCGCCTATTTCAGATTCCGCAAGAGTGAAACACGGCGCGAAAGATTGACCATCAGGCAAGGGGAAAAAGATTCGATCAGCGTCGTCAACGGGTTGGGCGCGGACATCCAATCGCTCTGGGTAGCGGATCGCAATGGCGAAATTCACATGGCGATTAACATTCAAGCGGGCGCGCAAGCCAAACTCAACCCTACTGGCTCGCGAGCCGCTGGCGATGATTTGCGCGAGCCGCTCGGCGACAACGATTGGCTGGGCAAAATGAAATACATTGAGCAGAACGCCGGTCAGTATTTGATGCCCGGATGTTATCTGGCTGTGCTCGACTCAAGCCCGTTTGTCGAAGAGGGCCTGAAAGACGTGAAGACGCGCAAGGCGCGCGCGCTGGTTTACGGCGTCAGCGCGGGGGCCGAACAATGAAAGTCGAGATAGTCAATCTGAAAAAACATTTCGGCGCGACGCGCGCGGTCAACGATGTGTCGTTCGCTTTCTCTTCCGGCAATGTCGTTGGCTTCGTCGGCCCGAACGGCGCGGGCAAGACCACGACGATGCGCATTCTGGCGACGCTCGACGAACCGACCGCTGGCGACGCGATGATTGACGGCGTTTCGGTGGTCGAAGAGCCGGAGCGCGCGCGGCAGCTTGTCGGCTACGTGCCGGATTCGCTGCCCACGCATCGCGACATGTCCGTTCACGAATACCTGGATT
>WBZO01000410.1_pt1 | contig 93346 bp, 92 predicted proteins | sample 5204261 | NCBI WGS metagenome assembly WBZO01 (sample SAMN12412400, study PRJNA552823) | activated sludge metagenome | isolation source: activated sludge from anammox sidestream of wastewater treatment plant... | place: USA: North Carolina | collected 2017-09 | reverse complement strand
CGTCGTACGCTGCGCAACAGCAGCTCTATCTCGGCAAACTTCTCTCTACTAATGTCGCTGGCATACTCGATTCTTTTCATCCATGCATTATCAGGGATAGCAAAAAGATCGTAAACAGGTTCTTAGAGAGACTAAACATCCCTAAGGGTTGTGAGTATCCCGCGGGAAAGTCCATACGTTTCATGTAACCCGTCGCACCTGGAGTGACTTCTCCCGTGAGATCCGTCAGCTCACAGCCCAAATACTCACCTGTAATGTTCGCATCGTCGGCGTGATCAACCAGCATCTGTCGCACGTGCTCTATCCCATAACTCCTCCTGCGTTGGTAGCGCATCGTACAGTGCGCCATCACAAAGTGGGACTAAACACCGGATGCCAAGAGGCATCTTATCCCGTTAAGAATCTGCTTCCCCAATATACACAACCTATCCATACACGATCAAACTCAGGCTCCATCAAATCCATTGCATGCGAGTAGGCAAAGTAATGCTGGTCAGGTCAGCGGCTTGAAGCTGCCGGAATCATTTGTCGGTTCCTTTTACAGAGTACCCGGGATAGTCAATATCATTTCCTTGTTATCCTTTTAAAATCAAATGGATATAAGTCATGGCATAAGAGTTGCTTAACTAATGGGGAGTTAATGGCTTTCCCATATTGCCGAGATGGCAGCAAAGGTAAATCCAGGCACGACATTGACACGAAAATGCTCCATTCGTGTTTATCTTCGCTCATTATATTTTTACGGAAGCTCTGACATGAAGAAAACGACAACCAGAATAGTGTATGCAGGAATGTTTCTGACTGCCGCACTGGTCCTCGGACAGAAAATGTTCATGGAGAATCGAGTTGTCGATGACGGCCGGGTTCATACCCGCGCTGGTTCTGCGGGCAGCGTCATCACTGGTGGTCACGGCAGGAATATGTCGAGTGTTGAAGACAGTGTAAAAATTGCCGGCATCCATGGCGGCATTGGTGATTTTTCTGTCGATGGCGATAGCATCCTTTTTATCAGTGAAGATTCTGTCTACGAAGACGAAGATCAACCCGACGCGAGTAGTTACGGCAGCACTGCATATAACACCGGGGGCAGTGAAAAGATTACAGGCAGTCATGGTCGCAACGGCAATAATCCTATTCATACCGGCTCGGGCAGCGGTACTGTTAACCGTCCGGCAGGTTCAACTCCAGGAAATACCGGTCGTTCGTATGCGGATGGAAATGGAAACGGTGCAAGGGGTAATAGTATAGGCGGTCTTGGTGGAGGAGGTGGTGGGGGCGGTAATGGCGCGAGAGGTAAAGATGACAATACTGATAAAGACCCTGCTGACAATTCTCCTGGCATGAATACTGGTGCAAACCCGGATCGGGAAGAGACCCGTGCTGACGAAGATAAAAGTGATCCAGATCGCGGCGGTAAGCCCGATGGAGATGATCCTGATAATGATAAGGCGGCCGGTCCTGCAGGCAATTTACCCGATAAGGAGATTCCGCCGGAGTATTTTGATGCTCCTCCCGGTAAAGAACTGAATGATCCCTTCCAGCCGCCGATTCCCGCTGAAGAAGTCGGTGGCCGGGATTATGAAGAAGCAGGAGAAGGAGCAGGAGCATCTGGAGATCCTGGAGCCAGAGCTATTCCCGAGCCCGTCAGCAGTCTGCTGATCGGGTTAGGCAGTGTGATGCTGCTATGGTCACGACGTCGGGGCAGTCGCAGCTGATTATCAGCAACGTACCAGAACCCAGATAACGGCAGATATGTATCAGGCATATCTGCTCCGGTCAATGGCATAAACCAGTCCGGAAGATGTGGCATACTCCATCCTTTGCTCTATTCCGGGGAGATGTTTTTTCGTGGCCAGCTATGAGTTCCTGATCGGGTTGCGTTACACGCGCGCCAAGCGTCGCAATCATTTTATTTCCTTTATTTCGCTGATTTCGTTGCTGGGGATGACGTTGGGCATGACGGCGCTGATTACGGTCATGTCGGTCATGAACGGTTTCCACAAGGAAGTGCGTGCACGCATTCTCGGTGTGGCTTCACATGCACAGATCAGCAGTTATCAGGGGAGTCTGTACGATTGGGAGCAGATCAGGGAAGCGGCCATCCAGAATCCGCAGATTGCGGCAGCTGCTCCTTACATCGATGCCCAGGGGATGCTTTCACACGACAATATGGTGCGCGGGGTAATGGTGCGGGGTATTTTGCCGGCAGATGAAAACAGAGTAGCTGATTTTGCTGGAAAAATGGTGGAGGGGAGTCTGGATCGACTCGCACCGGGAGAATTCGGTATCGTCATCGGCCAGGAACTGGCACGCAGTCTGAATGCATTTCCGGGCAACAAAATCGTGTTGATTTCCCCGCAGGGACAGATTACACCGGCCGGAATACTGCCCCGTCTGAAGCAATTTACGGTCACGGGTATTTTCGATGTCGGGCACTTTGAATACGACTCCGGGCTGGCGTTGATCCATCTGGCAGATGCACAAAAACTTTACCGCATGGCGCCCAATCAGGTTTCCGGCATCCGGCTCAAATTGCACGATATGTTCGAAGCACCGCAGGTGATCCAGGATCTGGCCAGGGTATTGCCTGCTGACCTGTATTTCACCGACTGGACACAGCAGCACGCTAATTATTTTCGGGCTATCCAGATCGAGAAACGCATGCTTTCGCTGATTCTTGCATTGATCATCGCGGTTGCAGCATTCAACATCGTTTCCACACTGGTGATGGCAGTGACCGATAAACAGTCGGATATCGCGATTTTGCGCACGCTGGGGGCAAGTTCCGGCAGCATCATGAAAATTTTTATCATACAGGGGGCATTGATCGGCATACTGGGGACGCTGCTGGGGTTGCTGGGCGGTGTGCTGCTGGCCTATAACGTCGGTGATGTCATTGCATTCATCGAGCATCTGCTCAGTACCCAGTTTTTGTCGCAGGAGGTTTACTACATCAGCAAGATTCCTTCCGATCCGCAATTGGCCGATATTGTGACGGTTGCGGTCGTGTCTCTGATTCTGACATTGCTGGCCACACTCTATCCCAGCTACCGTGCGTCGAAAGTCAATCCGGCCGAGGCATTACGCTATGAGTAAAATCATCATTGCCTGTCGGGATCTGTATAAGAGTTATTTCCAGGGTAATCTCGAAGTTCCGGTGCTGCACGGTATCGATCTGCAAGTGAATGAAGGTGAAATGGTCGCGATTGTCGGTGCTTCCGGTTCGGGCAAGAGTACATTGCTGCATGTGCTGGGGGGACTGGATAAGCCGACGCGCGGGGAAGTTACGCTGCTGGACAGGGAGTTGTCCACCATTAGTGAAGCGGAGCGTGGCTCATTGCGCAATCATGCATTGGGTTTCGTCTACCAGTTTCATCATTTGTTGCCTGAATTCAGTGCCCAGGAAAATGTTGCTATGCCGCTGTTCATTCGCCGTATGAATAAAAAAGCCGCAATGGAACAGGCAGCTGCCATGCTGCAACGGGTGGGCCTGGGGCACCGGCTTACGCATACTCCCGGTGAATTATCCGGAGGTGAACGTCAGCGGGCTGCGGTTGCGCGCGCACTGGTGACCCGGCCAGCCTGTGTACTAGCCGACGAGCCGACCGGTAATCTCGACCGGCATACTGCCGAAGCGGTATTCGATCTCATGTTGGAACTCAATCACGAGGCCAATGCGGGGCTGGTAATCGTTACCCACGATACTCAACTGGCCAGCCGTGCCGATCGGGTATTACATCTGGTGGATGGTTCGCTGACGTGAAATCCTGAAACGGATTTCATGGAAGATCCTTTTTCTTCCTCGCTTTCTCGTCCAATGTGTGCAAGTAGGCAAGCTTTTCGCCAATCCTGATTTCCAGACCGTGAGCAACTGGCCGGTAGAACTGGACGTCTGGCATATCATCAGGAAAATAATTTTCCCCGGCAGCGTAGGATTCCGGTTCGTCATGCGCGTAACGATAAGCGGCACCGTGCCCCATTTCGCGCATCAGCCTGGTGGGTGCATTGCGCAGATGGATAGGGACTGGACGGGAGATATCTTCCTTTATGAAGGCTCGTGCCTGTTTATAGGCAACATAGGCAGCATTGCTTTTCGGTGCGCAGGCCAGATAAAGCGTAGCTTGGGCCAGTGCCAGTTCGCCTTCAGGGCTGCCCAGCCGTTCAAAAACCTCACAGGCATTCAGCGCGAGTGTCAGTGCGCGCGGATCGGCCAGCCCGATATCCTCAGTGGCGGTACGAACCAGTCTTCTGCCAATGTAGCGTGGGTCGGCGCCACCATCGAGCATACGGCACAGCCAGTAAAGGGCTGCATCGGGAGAAGAGCCGCGAATGGATTTGTGCAGAGCTGAAATCTGGTCATAAAAGGCATCGCCGCCTTTGTCGAACCGGCGCACGTTACGTGCCAGCACTCTGCTCAAATAATCGGCATCGATCTTTACGATTTCTTCGGTTTCGGCAGCATTCTGCACCTGTTCCAGCAGATTCAGCAGGCGACGTGCATCTCCGTCTGCAAATCCGGTCAGTAATTCAATGGCAGTATTTTCAAACTGCAAATCCGGCATCGCACTGCGGGCACGCTCGAACAACTGATGCAGCGCCTGATCATTCAGGGCTTTCAGTGCATATACCTGAGCGCGGGACAGCAATGCACCGTTGACTTCAAACGAAGGATTTTCAGTGGTGGCACCAATAAAGGTGATCAACCCCTGTTCCACATGGGGCAGGAAAGCATCCTGCTGCGCTTTGTTGAAACGGTGGACTTCATCCACGAACAGCAGTGTCGGCCTGCCTGTGCGTTGCAGCGTAATCTGGGCACGTTCGATTGCTTCCCGGATATCCTTCACACCCGATAATACAGCGGAAATAGCAATGAATTCAGCATCGAATGCATGTGCCATGAGCCGTGCCAGCGTGGTCTTGCCACTACCCGGCGGCCCCCAGAGAATCATGGAATAGGGTTTGCCGGACTCAAAAGCCAGCCGCAAAGGCTTACCCGGGCCCAGCAGGTGAGATTGGCCGATGACATCATCCAGCGTTCGCGGGCGCAAACGTTCTGCCAGCGGAGCAGCCGGATTTCGGGCTGTATGAGAATCAGTCACGAATCACATCCACTCCTTCCGGTGGCGTAAACTGGAACAGATCGGGTGTGAGTGTCGGATTTTGTTCGATTTCGGAAAAAATCAGCCACGTCACCTGATCGAAGCTGTCGCGCAAAACCATTTCACGTAAAATGCCTGTTTTTGAAAATCCCAACCGGATCAGTTCAAACGAATTTTCCTGATTCTTGGGAATCGCTTCCAGCCATTCTGTTTCTCCCTGTACGTCGATTTCCTGCAGGTTAAAGTCGCGTTCGATAGTATTGCCCCCTGCGAGCAGCGCTGCCGGAGTGCTGCCCAAAGCCTGATCGAGCCGATGTACCGTAACCTGGGCAAGGTCCTGGTCATAAAACCATACTTGTTTACCATCGCCGACGATCAGCTGCTGATAGGGTTGGTCGTATATCCAGCGGAATTTGCCAGGGCGTTCGAACATCATGCTGCCACTGGCTTTTCTGATGACCTGGAAGTTCTTATCCAGCAACGTCTGGGAAAAATTGGCCTGGAAAGTCAGTGCCTTATTGACAAAGGTTTTGAGACTTTCAACGGCACTTGCCTTGACCGGTACAGGTAACAGGCAGACTGACAACGCGAGAACGAACAGTAAACGGGTCATGATGAATTATCTGATTGAGTTGATTGATGGGTATAAGCTACCTAAAGCCGGATACGGTTCATTCGTTCCGGTCGGGAGTCAGTACTTCCCGATTGCCATTACTTTGCATGCTGGAAACGAGGCCGGCGCGTTCCATTTCTTCGATCAGCCGGGCAGCACGGTTATAGCCGATGCGCAACTGGCGCTGTACCAGCGAAATCGAAGCACGGCGGGATTTGATCACAATGCTAACTGCTTCGTCATAGAGTGGATCTGATTCTCCACCAGCAGGTTTGCCGGATTCGCCACCATTTTCATCAGACAGGTCGCCTTCTTCACCCACCTGAAGAATTTCTTCGATATAGTGTGCTTCACCATGCTGTTTGAGATATTCCACCACTTTATGAACTTCGTGATCTGCCACGAATGCACCATGTACACGCTGGGGATAGCCGCTGCCAGGCGGGAGATACAGCATGTCACCCTGACCAAGGAGGGCTTCCGCACCCATCTGGTCGAGAATTGTACGTGAATCGATCTTGCTGGAAACCTGGAAGGCGATCCGTGTCGGAATATTGGCTTTGATCAGCCCGGTAATTACGTCCACCGACGGACGCTGTGTGGCAAGCAGCAGATGAATACCGGCAGCTCGCGCTTTCTGGGCAAGCCGTGCAATCAGTTTCTCGACTTTCTTGCCCACGATCATCATCAGATCGGCCAGTTCATCAATCACCACTACGATCAGCGGCATTTCCTCCAGCAACTCGGGAGAGCCGGGCACCGGATTGAGCGGGTTGGCCAAGGGCTCTTCATTTTTTGCCGCTTCGCGTACTTTCTGATTATAGCCAGCCAGATTGCGTACACCCAGCGCTGACATCAGCTTGTAGCGTCGTTCCATTTCCGCTACGCACCAGTTGAGGGCGCTGGCGGCATCGCGCATGTCGGTGACTACGGGTGTCAGTAAATGGGGAATTCCATCATAGACCGATAATTCCAGCATTTTCGGATCGATCAGGATCAGGCGGACATTATCTGGAGATGCTTTGTAGACCAGGCTCAGAATGATGGCATTGATTGCCACAGACTTACCGGAACCGGTCGTGCCGGCAACCAGGGCATGCGGCATTTTGGCAAGATCGGATACTACGGGGCGGCCACTGATATCCTTGCCGAGCGCGATTGTCAGGGGAGAGGGATTATTCGCATACACTCCGGATGCAAGAATTTCATGCAGGCGAACAGTCTGGCGATTCGGATTGGGAATTTCCAGCCCCATCACCGTTTTACCCGGTATAGTTTCTACTACACGGATACTGGCGACTGTCAAAGCACGGGCCAGATCCCTGACCAGGTTGACGATCTGATTACCTTTGACGCCAACCGCGGGCTCGATTTCATAACGGGTGATGACAGGCCCGGGATAGGCTGCCACGACCTTCACTTCCACTCCAAATTCCTGCAGTTTGCGTTCGATCAGACGGGAAGTAAATTCCAGTGTATCGCTGGACAACATTTCGACATTACTCTGCGGTTCATCCAGCAAATTAAGGGGAGGAATAATCCCGTCAGGCGAATTGGAAAACTGTGGTGTCTGTTTTTCTCTGTTGCTGCGCGTGGATCTGGGAGGGGTGGTTTCGGGCATTTCGATATGCAGCGGAACCAGTGGAAAAGGTTGCTTTCCGATTTCTTCAATGTGAACTTCCCGTTCAGAGGATGGTATTGTGCCATTGCGACGATTCAGCCACCCCGTGCATATATCCCTGACAGCGAAACAGATTTCCTCGATGCCCCCCCCGATTTTTTCAGACAGACGTACCCAGGATAATCCGGAGAACAAGCTGAATCCGATGGCGAAAATAATGACCATGGCTAAGGTTGCGCCGGTAAAACCGAGCAGAGAGGAGAGTTGTTTGCTGAGTATCTCACCCAGCAGGCCGCCGGGTGCAAGCGGGAGTGAGATGCGCAATGTATGAAAACGCAGTGCTTCGATTCCGCTGCTGGCCACCAGCAAAGTGATAAACCCGGTAAAAGACAGCATGAGTACACGCGGGTCGAATACGCTGGCAATATCGATGCGGCGATAGCCCCACCAAACGGTTGCAAAGAAAAATACGACCCACCACCATGCTGAAATGCCGAAAAAATACAGCATCAGATCTGCCAGCCACGCTCCTGCACTGCCTCCTGCATTGCTGACCTGCCGTAACGTTCCACTATGCGACCAGCCTGGATCGGTACGATCGAAGCTGATCAAAATCAGTGCAAGATACAGCGCTATTCCGCTCAGAACCAGGGAAACCGCTTCACGTAATAATCGGCTGGTTCTGGGAGGGAGGGGATTACTGGCGACTTTTTTCGCCATGGGTTTATCGGCAAAACTCATGTGTACATCTTCAGCTTCAAAATAATGGCTGGGGCATAAAATGCTGCCATATTTTTCATTTTACGCGCGGAAAAAAGAATCACGCCACTGTGAAAACGATTTGCTGAATGTTTCGACAGCGGCGCCAGTGTAGGTGATGCTTTTATTTTGTCGTTTCCCGGTATTTCACCTGATTCCGGAAAAGTTGCAAATTCAACTTTTTGCAGCTTTGAGTAATTCAATGATGGCAGGAAGCTTGGCAATATCCAGCGCGGTTTTACCACTAGTATTTTTGAGCTTGGTGTCAGCCCCTTTTTCCAGCAGCAATTTGACTGTATCGATATTTTCGTTCAATACCGCTGACATGAGCGCAGTCATCCCATCCTTGTTTTGAAAATCGATGTGAACCCCTTTTTCCAGCAGTACTTCGATAACCGGATTCTGGCCATTCTGTGCTGACAGAATCAGTGCGGTAAAATCGTTGGTGGCTTTCAGATCCGGCTGAGCGCCATGTGCCAGTAATTTCCGGACGATCGACAAATGGCCGGACAGGGATGCCAGAATCAGTGCAGAAGCACCATTGGCATCCTGCAGATCGACGCTGGCGCCTTTTGCCAGCAGCATATCGATGATATCAGCATAGTCGTTCGTTGCTGCCATGTGTAAGGCTGTGGCCTTGGCATTGTTCTGCAGATCCGGCTGGGCCTGATGTTCAAGCAATGACCTGACTATACCGGTATTACCTTTAGCCGCAGCCAGCATGAGGGGTGTCAGTCCATTTTTATCCTGCAGATTCGGATTTGCTCCCTTTGCCAGCAGCAAATCGACAATTTCCTGATGGCTGTTTTTACTGGCCAGCAGCAAAGGCGTCCCCCCCTGGACATTCGCCAGATCGATGGTAGCTTTTCGATTCAGCAGCAGCTTGACGACTTCCTCGTGGCCGGTTTGTGCTGCTACCGATAAAGCAGTAAAACCTTCAGGGGACTGCAGATCCGTTTGGATCCCTTCATTCAGCATTTTCTCTACTCCCGAGGCATCCCCCGTCAAAGCAGCCTTGAGAAAATCTGCATCCTTGTCGGCGTCAGCATGAGCGAACGGGATATGCAGCAGAAAAAATAAAGCGGTAACACCTGCCAGGCAGGATTGTTTCAATCGGACAGGGAATGACATGTTTTCCGTTAGTTTCATTTAAAAATAAAGTTTTATAAGAAATCAGAGTTCCGTTTCATTGATGGATAAATCCAATAGCCGCGCCAGATGCCGAATTACTCAATAGGTTCTCGCTTTGGGAGGGAATGATTCCACGGTCAGTGGTTTCAGACGTACGGGCTTGTAATCCAGGCGCTGGTCTTTGCTGAAAAACAAGGAGTGCCTGAGCCATTTCTGGTCGTCCCGTTCGGGAAAATCGTCGCGAGTATGCGCCCCCCGACTTTCATGGCGTGCTTCTGCTGCAATCATGGTAGCGATTGCCACTTCAATCAGATTGTCCAGCTCCAGCGCTTCGACTCTGGCGGTATTGAATACTCTGCTTTTGTCGCAAATTTCAGTATGCCTGACCCGTCCAGCAACTTCGCCAATTTTTTCCACCCCTTCTTTCAGCACATCCGGAAAGCGGAAGACGCCGCAATGTGTCTGCATGGTTTTACGTAAAGCTTCGCTGGTTGCAGCAACATTTTCTCCATCCTTCTGGGTTTCCAGGCGGTCAAGCCGTGTCAGTGTCTGTTCGGCTGCATCCGGTGGCAGCGGTTTGTGGTGATTGTTTCTGGTCAGATCCTCGATGATCTGGTTAGCGGCAGCACGTCCGAATACGACGATATCCAGCAGTGAATTTGTGCCAAGGCGATTGGCACCATGTACAGAGACACAGGCGCATTCTCCAACGGCATAAAGCCCCGGTACGACTTCGTCAGGACTGGTCTTATAAGGTGCGACCACCTGCCCGTGATAATTGGCAGGAATGCCACCCATCATGTAATGGGCAGTCGGGACAACCGGAATGGGATCCACGAGAGGATCGACATGCGCAAACTTGAGCGCGATTTCCCGGATGCCGGGCAGTTTCGACGTAATCGTTTCTGCACTTAGATGATCCAGTTTCAGCAGCAGGTGATCTCCTTTCGATCCGCATCCCCGCCCTTGTCTGATCTCCGTGATCAAGGCACGGGAGACGACATCTCGGCTGGCGAGGTCTCTGGCATGGGGTGCATAACGTTCCATGAACCGTTCGCCTTCAGCATTTACCAGATAACCTCCTTCTCCCCTCACTGCTTCGCTGATGAGCACGCCGGCACCATACACGCCTGTCGGATGAAACTGCCAGAATTCCATGTCTTCCAGCGGAATACCTGCACGCGCAACCATACCCAAGCCATCGCCCGTATTGATGAAAGCGTTGGTACTCGCTTCAAAAATACGACCGGCACCGCCTGTTGCCAATAGTGTTGCGCGCGCCTGCAGAATCATGATTTCACCGGTTTCCATTTCCAGGGCGGTGATCCCCAGTACTTCACCTTCATAATCACGAATCAGGTCGAGTCCCAGCCATTCCACAAAAAACTGGGTATTGGCACTGACATTACGCTGATACAGGGTATGCAGCATCGCATGGCCGGTACGATCGGCGACAGCACAGGAACGGCTGGCCTGCTCTCCACCAAAATTCAGGGATTGCCCGCCAAACGGACGCTGATAAATCTTGCCGTTTTCCAGCCGGTCGAATGGCATGCCGAAATGCTCCAGTTCATACACGACTTCGGCAGCATGACGGCACATGAATTCGATTGCATCCTGATCGCCGAGATAGTCTGATCCCTTGACGGTATCATACATGTGCCAGCGCCAGTCATCTTCGGTCACATTACCCAGCGAGGCTGCAATCCCTCCCTGTGCCGCCACGGTATGTGAGCGGGTGGGAAATACTTTGGACAGAACGGCAACCTTGAATCCGGCTTCGGACAACTGCAGTGCAGCACGCATACCCGCCCCACCCGCACCGACGATGACTACATCAAATTTCCTTTGCTTAACTTTCACGTCAGCCCCACAGAATATCCAAGAACCATATCAGATAACCCAGTAATGCCACGATACATGTTATTTGCAGTGTCAGGCGGACAGGCATCGGATGGACATAATCCATCAGGACATTACGTACACCTACCCAAGCGTGCCAGCATAAACCGGCAAAAAAAAGTAACGAAGCAATTTTCATCCACTGAATGGAGAATAATGCTTTGAACTCTTCATGGCTTTCCGGTTGATAAACTGCTATGAGTATGATCAGCAACCCGGTATAGGCTGCCATCAGAACAGCAGTGATACGCTGCACCAACCAGTCTTTCAGACCGTAATGCGCTCCGGTTACGACACGATGAACCGGTTTTACCATAACCATATTCCTGTCAGTGCTGTTAAAATTGCGCCGAAAACCAGTACCAGTTTGCTGCTCAGACGAGCCTGCTCCAATTGCATGCCGTAATGCAGATCGAGCATTAAATGACGGATGCCAGCAAGCAGATGATGTATAGAAAACCACGTTGCCAGCAGCAAAAACAGTTTACATAACGGATGGGCCAGATTGGACTGCAGGCTGGCGAAGGTCTCAGGAGATTGCAGCAGCATTTGCAGCCCGTAGAGGAATAACGGGATTCCTGGAAGAAAAAGCAGTACACCGCTGATACGATGCAGGATGGAAACGATGGCAGGGAGAGGTTGCCTGATTTTCAGCAGATTCAGATATTTAGGGCGTCGTTTCGCCGGATACCGCGCTTCCATAAAATGACCAATCAGACCGGGTAAGTTTATCGATGGGTGGATAACCCAACAGTCACTCCAATTTTCTAGTTTAATCCGTTCTATGCCGGCAGACAACTTGACCTGCCACCAAGCGATCATTCTTTGCCAGTACACCGGTGTCTACATTGTTTCGATATATCAATTACGTTAATATAACCCCCCATGACTAAATTTGTCTTTGTGACTGGCGGCGTAGTATCTTCCCTGGGTAAGGGGATTGCTGCGGCCTCTCTGGCAGCATTGCTGGAAACACGTGGCATTAGAGTGACCATACTCAAACTGGATCCTTATATCAATGTCGATCCGGGGACCATGAATCCGTTTCAGCATGGTGAAGTGTTCGTAACAGACGATGGTGCTGAAACTGACTTGGATCTGGGTCATTACGAGCGTTTCATCAGCACCAAAATGACCCGGCAAAACAATTTCACTACCGGGCAGATTTATGAAAGTGTAATTCGCAAGGAGCGTCGCGGGGATTATCTGGGGGGAACTGTACAGGTGATTCCGCATATTACTGATGAAATCAAGCTGTTCATCCGTAATGGTGTCTCCGATGCACAAGTTGCAATCGTGGAAATCGGTGGTACGGTGGGTGATATCGAATCCTTGCCGTTTCTGGAAGCAATCCGGCAAATGTCAGTCCAGCTTCCTCATCATGATACCTGTTTCATCCATTTGACATTGCTGCCTTACATCAGCTCGGCTGGTGAGCTGAAAACCAAACCTACTCAACATTCGGTCAAGGAACTTCGTGAAATCGGTATTCAGCCGGATGTACTGCTTTGCCGTTCCGATCGTCCGCTTCCGCTGGAAGAACGGCGAAAAATCGCGTTATTTACCAACGTTCGTGAAGAATCTGTCATTTCTGCGATCGATGTAGACAACATCTACAAAATCCCGGCGTTGTTACATGAACAAATGCTGGATGAAATCGTGTGCCACAGGCTGGATATCCTGGCCAGACCGGCCAATCTGACAGTCTGGAAAAAACTGGTTCACGCGCTCGAACATCCCGAACATGAAGTTTCCATCGCACTGGTAGGGAAATACGTCGATCTGACGGAATCTTATAAATCGCTGTCAGAGGCATTGATCCATGCCGGTATTCACACACGCTGCAAAATCAATATCCACTATATCGATTCAGAAACTATCGAGCAGCATGGAACCGGTTGCCTGGCAAACATGGATGCCATTCTGGTACCCGGGGGATTTGGCAAACGTGGGGTGGAAGGTAAAATCATGGCAATCAGTTATGCCCGTAACCACCAGATTCCTTATCTCGGTATATGCCTGGGAATGCAACTCGCAGTCATTGAATTTGCCCGTAACCGTCTGCAACTTGAAAACGCGCACAGCACGGAATTCGATCCGGATACACCTTATCCAGTACTGGGGCTGATTACCGAATGGCGTGATCGCTGCGGTCGTGTCGAGAAACGCTCCGCTCAGACGGATCTGGGAGGGACCATGCGGCTGGGAGGGCAGGAGTGCTTGCTGAAACCGCATACCCTGGCACACAAAATCTATGGGGCGGATAAAGTCATCGAGCGCCACCGGCACCGTTATGAAGTCAACGCCGAGTTTATTCCTCAACTGGAACAGGCCGGCATGCATATAAGCGGTTTATCTGCTGAAGGTGATCTCTGTGAGATGATTGAGCTGCCTCAATCTGAACATCCGTGGTTCGTCGCTTGCCAATTTCACCCGGAGTTTACCTCCACTCCCCGAAATGGTCATCCTCTCTTCAAAAGCTACATACTGGCCGCCATCAGCTTTGCCGGTCAGTCCGATCGCACAAAGTTGCACAATCGCAATGTACAGGAAAGTGTTGCGACAGACAGCTCGAACTGATTGTCAAAAAGAATGGTTTTTATGCAGATGTTTAGGAAACCTCTGAAAGACGTCGACGAGGCAGTCAGTTCAAGGCAAAAATCTGCGAAAAAGCGGAGTTTATACGTAATAAATGAGCATTTTAAGCCGATTTTTAACGCAGAAATGGCAACGCAGGTAGTTTTTCAGAGGTTTCTTAGGTGAACCATATCGTTTCTGGCAGAGGGTCAGTATCAACCGATCAGCTTTATTCCTCGGTCGAATGAGACAGCCCATCTCTGGTAAAAGCAGACGAGTTAAATAAACACAGTTATTTCGCTATTTTGTGAAATTTTCGATGACTGTGAAGCGTACATAATAAAAGTATCTGATAAGTGAAGTGATCATAGAGTAGCAGTACGGTCAGTCAGCAGGTTTTACAGTTTTTTTCCATCACCCCCAATAACACAAGGAAAGCAGCATGAGTGCAATCGTAGATGTAATCGCCCGTGAAATTATCGACTCTCGTGGTAACCCAACCATAGAAGCCGATGTATTACTGGAATCGGGTGTGCTTGGGCGCGCTTCAGTGCCATCCGGCGCATCTGTCGGCACACGCGAAGCCGTTGAGCTGCGCGATGGAGATGCACAGCGCTACTATGGAAAAGGTGTATTGAAGGCAGTTGAAAGCGTCAATGGTGAAATTTCTGAAACGATCATGGGACTGGATGCCATGGAGCAGTGTTTCATTGATAAGACCCTGATCGAGCTTGACGGCAGTGAAAACAAATCCAGACTGGGCGCCAATGCCATACTCGCCGTTTCGCTTGCGGTGGCCAAAGCAGCAGCAGAAGAATCCGGTCTCCCCCTTTATCGCTATCTGGGGGGAATTAATGCCAAGTGGCTGCCTGTACCGATGATGAATCTGGTTAATGGCGGCGTGCACGCAAACAACCGTCTGGATATGCAGGAATTCATGATTATACCGCTGGGCTTGCCCAACCTGCGTGAGGCCGTGCGGTGTGGCGCAGAGGTATTCAGCGCACTCAGAACGTTGCTCAACAAGAAAAATCTGCCCACGACAGTGGGTGATGAAGGCGGGTTTGCTCCCAGCTTTGCTCACAACGAAGAGGCACTGGCTCTGATTGTGCAGGCTATAGATGAAGCAGGTTATCAACCGGGCTCTGAGGTGGCGATCGGAGTGGATTGCGCCAGTTCCGAATTTTTCCGGGAGGGAAAATATCATCTCGATGTAGACGGACTCAGTCTCACCTCGGCTCAGTTTGTAGATTATCTTGCCACTTGGGTGGAGAAATATCCGATCATCAGTATCGAAGATGGCATGAGTGAACAAGATTGGGAAGGCTGGGGGCTATTGACGGAAAGGCTGGGTAAAACAGTTCAGCTGGTTGGTGATGATGTGTTTGTCACCAATACCCGAATTCTTAAAGAGGGTATCAGTCGCAATATTGCCAATTCCATTCTGATCAAGATCAATCAGATTGGTACACTTACCGAGACACTGAACGCAATCGAAATGGCAAAGTGTGCGGGCTATACCGCCATAGTTTCCCATCGTTCCGGTGAAACTGAAGATACGACCATTGCTGACATAGCAGTTGCCACCAATGCCTTGCAGATCAAAACGGGTTCGCTCTCGCGTTCGGATCGGCTGGCCAAGTACAATCAGTTGTTGCGTATCGAGGAAGATCTGGGTGAGATGGCGCAATATGCCGGAAGATCGGCATTCTACCAGTTGAAGCCATGAAAACCGTAGCCGGACTGCTGGTTCTCCTGATCGGGCTGGCGCAATACCCATTGTGGTTCGGCAAGGGAAGCTGGCTGGCAATCCTGGAAATGCATGAACAGATTGCTGCATTACAGGAGGCCAACCAGCGTCTTCAGAACAGGAATACTGTTCTGGAAGCGGAAGTCAATAACTTGAAAAAAGGGCTCGATGCGATCGAGGAGCTTGCGAGGAGTGAATTGGGAATGATACGCAAGAATGAGCTGTTTTTTCGCGTAGTAGAATATGAAAATAAATAGCACCGCGCTGTGTGTCATGATATGACACGTTTCATAGATTCTTTCCGGGTAAATACAGTTAACGGAGGGACATGGTAATCAAGTGGATACTATTGATCACGCTGGTTTTTCTGGTTTTTTGGTTTTTTAAGCAATTCCGGCAAATACAGAGAAAGCCACCTGATACTACCCGGAAAGTAATCGAGGATATGGTTCGTTGTGCTTATTGTGATGTGCATTTACCAAAAAGTGAAAGTATCATTGAACGTGGCCAATACTTCTGTTGCGTAAAGCACCGGCAGTTATATTCACAATCCCGACCCGACGATAAATGAGATGTAGCAATGCCACGCTATCTTTTGAGATGAAGGAAGGCACATTTTCAACAAGATGTCTCAATTTATCAGTTCTTTATCGTAGAATCTTTGCATCTTGTGATTTCTCTTTGGAGGAATCACAATCTCCATTGCCTGTTTTTCTGTCTGCTCGATAATTGCATTGCTGTCATAGCCACGATCTGCTAGCAGATAATCTGCATTGATCCTTTCAATAAGGCGGCAGTCAGCCTGCGTGCAATCAGCAGAGGTACCTTGTGTAACAAAGATTCTGACCGGCATACCATGGCCTTCACGGCCAGATGTATTTTGGTGTTGAGCCCCTTTTTGTCCGGCTCGTATCCTGATTACCACCTCTGGTTCCACTGGCATATGGATGAACCTTACAATGGTTGGCATCGATCAATGCACCGGATTATTCAGCACCTTCTCCACTTACCTTTAATTGTGCGACACTGGGCTTCGTGTTCTTTGATTCTGTCAAGACAACACAAAATCAGATGGGGCTATATGCACAGCACACGACCTGGTTCGGCAATGCATTGCAGGTGTTGTTCGGACTGCGGCATACTTGGATTGAAAATAAGGCAGATAATATCACCCGGGTATGACAACAAAACAGAAGGATTCGGCGTTGACCGGCCGTGCCGTGCGCTCTACAAATTCAATCCAAGCCTTTCTTTGTATGCTAGTTTTCGTGGTCATTCGAACAACTCATAGGCAGGCAATTTGGCGGTGCTTCATTTGATCCGATCGAAGAGAACAATGCGAGGCTGGTTTCAAGTATGAATTACGTGGTGGTGCACTTCTCACAGGTAGCATTTATAAACTGACACAACGTCATCTGGCGGTGGCTGATCCGGTCAATTTCGGTTTTCAGATTCAGGAAGGTAAGACACGGAGCAATGATGCTGAGCTTGAAATCAGTGGCGAAATGTTTCCGCGCCTGATCGGCGGAGTCGGATACATCGATAACGAGGTTATCGGCGGTACTAACGATGGTAAATGCTCAACGAATGTTTATTGAATCAAAGCAAACCTGTGGGCAAGTTATCGCCTGACGGAAAGCTGGACACTTGGTGCCGGTGCTTTCTACCACAGCAACAGCTCTGTCAATGGACAGGATGATAAGGAGATTCTGGCAGCAACTTGGGCACGTGTGCCTGGGGTGGGCGCACTACAGTGGTGCAGATCAATCTGAAGAATATGTTCAACAGCCGCGATTATACGGGAATGGTGCGCAGACTTTTCTTGAACCGGGCACCAGCTCTTTGTGCGCTTTGGGTATGAATTCTGATCTGAGAGTGCTGAGGTTTTCAGTGTCGGATAATTTGACTGCTTCGTTATTGCAGGCTGTGTAAACAGCGAGGCAACCCGGCAAGTTTATCGTGGCAAGTGCGAGCAGATTTGTGTACCTTATCAACAGCCATCCGGTGCATCTTGCCAATTTATGCACTGGATGGCTTCGCACCTGCTGGTGCTTGCCATAACGGAAGCTATCGTACCTGAAACGTTACTGAAAACGACCCGCACAGGCATAGATAAAAAGAGTTGCTTGTAACTGAACCAGGTTTAGGCTTGTTTCTGGAAATGCTTGCCATATTTCTGATTGAATTTTTCCACCCTTCCTGCGGTATCCACAATTTTCTGTTTACCTGTATAAAACGGATGACAGGATGAGCATACTTCGATATGCAGGGGTTTGCTCAAAACGGAGCGGGTTTTGAACTCATTGCCGCAACTGCATGTTACGGTGATCTCGTGATACTCCGGATGAATGCCTTCCTTCATTTGATGTCCTTATTTCAAAGCTAAATACTAAATAAAAAGGCAGCTATTATCACTCAAGATATGTGTGGCTGCAACCCGACTCTGTATTGACCAGATCAAACGGTTTGGTCGGAGGCTGCGATATGCTTTCCATCATTACACACGCCGCATGGAATCGAAAAAGTCAGCATTATTTTTTGTAGCCTTGATTTTATCCAGCAGAAATGACATTGCATCCATCTCATCCATTGGATAAAGCAATTTACGAAGAATCCATATTTTTTGCAGAATTTCGGAGGGGATCAGCAGTTCTTCACGACGGGTTCCCGACCGGTTCACATTGATGGCAGGATAAATACGTTTTTCTGCCATGCGACGATCAAGATGAATTTCCATGTTGCCGGTTCCCTTGAATTCTTCGTAGATCACATCATCCATGCGCGAACCGGTATCTACCAGCGCGGTGGCGATGATGGTAAGTGATCCTCCTTCCTCAATATTACGGGCAGCACCAAAGAAGCGCTTGGGACGTTGCAGGGCATTGGCATCCACCCCGCCGGTCAGTACCTTGCCCGATGCGGGTACGATCGTGTTATAGGCACGGGCAAGGCGAGTAATCGAATCGAGCAGAATGACGACGTCTTTTTTGTGTTCCACCAGTCGTTTTGCCTTTTCAATGACCATGTCTGCTACCTGAACGTGGCGAGCAGCCGACTCGTCGAAAGTGGATGATATGACTTCCCCCTTCACGGAACGTACCATTTCCGTTACTTCCTCCGGGCGTTCATCGATCAGCAGCACCATTAATACGACATCCGGGTGGTTGGCAGCAATGGAATGTGCGATATGCTGGAGCATCACGGTTTTCCCGGATTTTGGGCTGGCGACCAGCAGCCCGCGTTGACCTTTGCCGATAGGCGCGATCAAATCAATGATTCGGCCGGTAATGTTTTCTTCAGATTTGATCTCTCGTTCCAGTGTCAGGCGTTCGGTCGGGAAAAGAGGCGTCAGATTTTCAAACAGTATCTTACGCTTGGAATTTTCAGGCGGTTCGTTATTGACCTTATCTATCTTGACCAGGGCAAAATAACGCTCTCCTTCCTTGGGAGGGCGTATTTCACCGTCTACTGAATCACCAGTATGCAGGTTGAATCGCCGGATCTGGCTGGGAGAGATATAGATATCATCCGGACCGGCAAGATAGGAGGTATCGGGGGAGCGTAAAAATCCGAAACCGTCCTGCAGAATCTCCAGTGTGCCCTCTCCGAATATACTTTCGCCTTTACGTGCCTGATTCTTCAGGAGTGCAAAAACCAGATCCTGCTTGCGCATTCGGTTGGCACCCTCGATATCGTTGGCGATGGCCATTTTTACCAATTCGGAAACATGAATGCTTTTTAAGTCGGATAAACGCATGAAAATGACTCTTGAAGATCAAAAAAAGTGCGGGTAAATGAAGAGGGTGTTTCAGGACGTGCTATGCGATTTATAAAATGACTGCTGATTTACACGATGTCGGGATAACGAAGATCACGACTGGTAACATGGTATAACGCGTCCTGACAAAACAGAATGAGCCGAACGAAGATTGTTTGTGATTCATTCGGCTTATATCAGTGTTTAGATCCAGAGAATTTCTTATAAATGACTGTCGACAAACGCTGTCAACTGTGATTTTGATAAAGCCCCAACCTTGGTCGCCTCGATATTTCCATTCTTGAATATCATCAGGGTGGGAATTCCGCGAATACCGTACTTCTGAGGAGTCGACTGGTTTTCATCTATGTTGAGTTTGGCTATCTTGAGGCGATCACCATACTCACTGGCAATCTCATCCAGAAGAGGTGCAATCATCCTGCATGGTCCACACCATTCTGCCCAGTAATCAACAAGTACCGGGACAGGACATTGCAACACTTCTGATTCAAAACTTGCATCCGTAACATAATGAATGTGTTGGCTCATGAAATCCTCTTTTAATGTTTGTTGGAGCAAAATGGACGCCTGGTGACAGCCAAAGCCTATCGCACCTGGGGCCATTAACAGAATTCGAACCACCTGCTTAGATGAACTGCTGGAAGCAACCTAAACACGGGAATGATTCTATGTTTGTATACTACTGAAAGATCAGGCGGGTGATAAGTAAACTACACAGCACTGTTGCCTTTATTTCCAACAATACCGCCTTTACCACGACCATGAGACAAAACGAGAAGACCTATTTCATTTATTATACTTACAATAACGTTTGAATCAATAAATCCGGCAATATTTTTTGGGGATTCTACGGATCTTTATCAAAGATGTTCCGGAATATCAGTAAAAGCTGATTTTGAAACTGACATAGTAATACGGTAGATTACTGCTTTATTCTTTATTACCGGGTACTTAAATTAATACAACTATCTGATTTCAGGCTTCCATCAATGAAATACTTTTCTCTGTCCGATCAAAGTAAATGCCCTAATATCTTAAGGCATCTGCACAGGTTTATTCTATGGATTAAGCAGGATTTTTGCCGGGTTTATTCGATGTTTCTGCGATCTGCTGTAATGAATCCTATCAATCACAACACTTCTGGTTATTCTTGTAACCGCTTGACTTTATTTATTTTGACATCTTTGGTCGTACATCATACTTCGTGCATGGCGGAACAACCTGTTTCCGGTTTGCGCCTGGAAATCAGAAGTTTTGTAACAGATATGGTGAGCCGTCATGGATATGATGCACACGAACTGGAAGATGCTTTTATTCAAACGAATTTTCGACCAGAGATTCTTAAACTGATTTCCACCCCGGCTTCAGCAATTTCCTGGGATGAATATCGGAAGCGATTCGTCAACATGCAGCGTATCAAAGGCGGGGTCGATTTCTGGAACAAATATGCCGCTGATCTGGAGCGTGCAAGGAGAATTTACGGCGTACCTGAAGAAATCATCGTGGCGATTATCGGTATTGAGACTTCCTATGGCTCATCGACCGGAAACTATCGCGTCATGGATGCACTGACGACACTCGCCTTTGATTTTCCCAGAAGAGCAGATTATTTTCGGGAAGAGCTGGAAAACTATTTATTGCTGGCCAGGGAACAGAAATTTGGTTTGCTGGACATCAAAGGCTCTTACGCCGGCGCAATTGGTGTCCCTCAGTTTATGCCCGGAAGCTACCGGCGCTACGCAGTCGACTTCAACAATGATGGAAAGATTGATCTTTCCAGGAGTGCCGTCGATGCAATAGGCAGTATAGGCAATTATCTGGAGGAATACGGATGGGAGGCGGGCAAACCGGTTGCTATTCGCGCACAAGCCGGGTCACAGAATTTGCAGGAATTCCTGGACACAGATATCGAACCGTTACATTCCGTCTGGAAACTGCGCCAGGCCGGTATTACTCCACTTGATCCTGTTGCAGATGATACCCTCTCTGCCTTGCTGGAATTGAACAACCAGGGCAAGCGTCAGTTATGGTTGGGATTCAAAAATTTTTATGTGATCACGCGCTATAACCGCAGTACCTTCTACGCCATGTCTGTTTTTGAGCTGGCTGGAGCGATCCATACTGCCAGATCATCCTATTCGGCTGACCGGTAACAGTATGGGCGTATCGATTCGATTACTCGACAAAAACAGCTGTTCCACTTACTGACACCATCAGCATGCCATTTTCCTTGCCAAGCACTTCATAATCGATGTCGATTCCGATTACTGCATTGGCACCTAGTCTGTGAGCATGTTCCTGTAGCTCTTCCAGGGCGATTTCACGGGCGCGCTGCAGTTCTTTTTCATAAGTTCCTGAACGTCCGCCGACAAAATCACGAATGCCCGCAAAAAGATCTTTCAAGACATTCGCACCCAGGACAGCTTCGCCGGCGACGATGCCGTAATAATGTGTGATGCGTTTGCCCTCTATGACAGGGGTCGTGGTAAGCAGCATGTTTTCCTCACTGAAATTTCGTTACTGACTGTTAAACCGGTCAAATACCACAATATGGTCAGTTTGTGGCCTGATGCCAATTTTCTCACCAATGGCATGATCGTGGTGGCTGGAAATCAGTGACAGCACACTCTGTCCACTGGCAAGGCGTAACGTATAAAGAAATTGTGCACCGCGGAACGCTTTGTGTACTACGACAGCCCGTAGCGAACTATCGTTATCATGAATAATATCGTCAGGGCGTATCAGTACATCCACTTGGCTGTCCGCAATTTCACGGGATGAATGGCCCGGGTGGTAAATGTTTCCGACCAGGGTACCCAACTCGGTTGCCACTTTATCGGAGTGTGTGACTTTTCCAGGAATCAGCGTGCCCTGCCCGATGAAATCCGCGATGAAACGATTTGCAGGACAATGGTAGAGCTCATGTGCGCTGCTCCACTGCATCATTTTTCCAGCATGCATCACACCTATTTTGTCTGCAACCGCAAAAGCCTCCGCCTGGTCGTGCGTAACCAGAATCGCGGTAATGTTCAATTTCTTGAGCAGCTCGCGTATTTCCTGGCCCAGGTATTCACGTAAACTTACATCGAGATTGGAGAACGGTTCATCCAGCAATATCAGGTCAGGATAGGGGGCCAGTGCCCGCACCAGTGCCACACGTTGCTGCTGACCGCCAGATAATTCATGCGGGTAACGATTGGCTACTTCCATCAAACCGGTGATCTGCAGCAATTCAGCAACCCGATGAGCCCGCTCTGCTTTGGTGCTGCGGTGCAGACCAAACCCTACATTGGCGGTTACAGTCAGGTGCGGGAACAGCGCATATTCCTGAAATACCATCCCTACCCGCCGTTGCTCGGGTGGCAGAACGAGTCCGGCACGGCTGACAGAAATTTCATTCAACCGTATTTCACCGGATGCAATCGGCTCGAACCCGGCGATACAGCGCAAAACAGTCGTTTTGCCGCAACCGCTTGGACCAAGCAGGCAACCGATCTCGCCTTTTTCCAGTTCGAATGACAGTTCATTCACGATAACCTGTGCGCCATAGGCATGGCTGATTCTGTCAAGTTTCAGCAATGTACTCATTTTTGAGTCAGGTTTCGGAATGGCGTATCAGAAGAATGATCGGAATCAGTCCGGTCAGGATCAGTGTCAATGCAGGCAATGCCGCCTGATCCCATTGTCCTTCAGAAGTCAGTGAAAAAATGCGCACTGCCAGGGTATCCCAGTCGAAAGGCCGGGTCATCAGCGTAATGGGCATTTCCTTCATGACATCCACGAATACCAGTGTTGCTGCTGTAAACAGGCTGCTTTTCAACATTGGAAAATAGATCATTCTCAACATTGACCAGCCGGTAACACCAAAACCGGCGGCAGCCTCGTCGATGCTGCGTGTTACACGCTGCAACGCGCTTTCCAGAGGAAAGTAACTGACTGCGAGAAAACGGGTCATGTATGCAATCAGCATGACCGTGAGCGTTCCCTGGATCAGTAATCCGGTTTCAACCCCGGAAATATCCTCGATCCAGTCACTCAGCAGATTATCCAGCCACGCCATCGGAATGAATATTCCCACTGCCAGCACTGCACCCGGTAAGGCATAGCCAACTGTGGCGAGACGGATGGCAGAACGCGTATAACCATCTGAATGGAGGCGTGCGGCATATGCCAGCATGGCCGCTACCAGACAGGTTATCAGGGCAGCCAGTACCGAAAGCAGGACAGAATGCCAGGTGAACTCGAGATAGCGCTGATCCAGACCGATGGTCAGCGCATCCATGGCCCATATACTCAACTGCACGACAGGTAACACAAAAGCAAAAAATAATATCGTACCGGCAAAACCGGCTACCGCCATCGCCTGCCAGCCGGTGAGCGGAATACGTTCAACCCGTGCACTTTTCCTGCTTTCAGAAAAACGCATCCGCAGGCGGAACCGTTGTTCCGTCACGATGATGACAAGTACAATCAGAATAAGCAGTGAAGCAAGCTGCGAAGCAGTTGACAGGGAAAACATGCCGAACCAGGTTTTATAAATCGCGGTGGTGAATGTATCGTAGTTGAAAATGGAGACTGTACCAAAATCAGCCAGTGTTTCCATCAGAGCCAGCATAATGCCGGCAACAATCCAGGGACGCGCCATTGGCAGTACTACTTTGAAGAAACCTTGCCGCCGAGTGAAGCCCAGAGATTGAGCGACTTCCAGCAAACGTTTTCCCTGCGTCAGAAAGGCATCGCGTGAGAGCAAATAGACATAGGGATAGAAAGCGAGTGTCATTACGATTGCCACACCCGGCCCGCTACGTATATCGGGAAACCAGGGCAGATCAGAGTTGAACCAATGACGCAAACTGGTTTGTACCGGCCCGGTATAGTCAAACATACCCAGCGCCACAAAGGCGATTACATAGGCAGGAATTGCCAGTGGCAGGAATAATGCCCAGGAAAAGAAACGATACCCGGGAAATCTGTAAACCGAAGTAAACCAGGCGAGACTGACTCCCAGAAGAGAGGTTCCCACTATGACTCCCAATGAAAGCCATAGGGTGTTTGTCAGCAGATTCGGTAGTGTGGTAGAGATCAGATGTTGCCAGATCTCATCATCCGGTGATAGAAATGAGGCAAATACCACGCATACCGGTACAAGCACCACACCGGCCACCAGAAATGGAAAGACGCGCCAGGCGCGTCGAATTCCAGATCCGGCTTCGTAACTGGAGTGCTGCTGGATGTCAGGTATTGCAGCCGGATTGACGGAAGAAAAATCGTTTTTCAAATGAATCCCACTCTAGCGGTATCCTGCACGATCCATCAGCCGGACTGCATCGGCTTGTAATTCACCTGCCTGCACGATACTTCTCGGATCTCCCTTGAAATTGCCCCAGCTATTGAGCAGCTCACCGTATTCAACTTTTGGATTGGCAGGATATTCCATATTGAGTTCAACAAACAGTTTTTGTGCCTGTTCGGAAGAAAGGAATTCCAGTAACCGCACGGCAGCAGCTCCATGTTTGCTGTACTGGGTAACACCCGCACCGGAAACATTGACATGTACGCCAGTCGTGGCCTGATTTGGCCAGAAAATTGCCAGGGGGAGTGTCGGATTTTCACGCATCAACCGGCCGTAGTAATAGGTATTGACCAAAGTCACATCACAGCGTCCTGCTGCGACAAATTCCAGTGCAAGCGTATCATCTGCAACTGGGTCGGTTGCGAGATTATCCACCCATCCTTTGACGATGCGTTCAGTTTCAGTCTCGCCCAGCTCTGCAATCATCATCGCGACCAGCGACTGGTTATACACTTTTTTGGAAGTACGCAGACATAACCGGTGCTTCCATTTCGGATCAGCCAGATCTGCATAGGTAGACAATTCTTCAGGTTTGACTTTCCGGGTATTGTAGACAATGGTACGGGCACGAACCGTCAATCCAAACCATTGTCCTTGCGGATCTCGCAAATTTTCAGGAATGTTGGCTTGCAGAACAGGAGAAGTAACCGGTTTCAGCAACCCGTTGCGAGCAGCTTCCCATAAGTTTCCCGCATCCGTCGTGATGAGTACATCAGCAGGTGTTCTTTTACCTTCTGCGAGCAGGCGGGTCAGTAATGCGCCTTCCTTGTCCGTGGTGAATTTGACAGTGATGCCGGTTTCTTTGGTGAAGGCGTCAAATAAAGGTTTGATCAGTTGCTCGATTCTTGACGAATAAACGACAATTTCTTCCGCCTGTGATGATATCGGGACTGCAAACAAAAAACCAATGAGTAGAAAACTGCTGCACCAGCGGCCAACATGACTGGAAAAAATGAAAGAACGGGACATAATTTTTAACTCCGGGGTTGAACAAGCGACATTCGAATCCTGCCAGTGAAGACGAGGAGGGAAAGTTCAGGAACGCTATATTTTGTCTTGAAAACATTGCCTGACCGGAACTGACAGTGACTATATAGCTTCAACAAGAATAGTTATCAATCAGGATTTTTGTCAAGGCAAAATAGTAAATCACCGAGTGATGGCCTGCTTAATCATCCCGCAGGCGGACTGCAAGAACGTCACATTTTGCGTAATGCAGTACACTGTTGGCCGTGGAGCCCAGCAGCAATGCGAACCCGTGCCTGCCATGCGATCCGACCACAATCAAATCAACATTTTCCTGTTCGGCAATGCGGATGATTTCCTCTCTGGGTTCCCCCCACACCAGCCAGCGGTGAGCAGGATCAATGCCTAATGTATTGCCTATCTGGCTCAATTTCTGTTTTTCTACATCCAGCATAGCATCATAGGTCGTTTCTGTATCCAGGGGAATAGCCGTGCCGTAAGGTGTATCAGGCATGGGGATATTGTCCAGCACATGGATGAGGCTGAGCCTTGCTCCGATTTGTGATGCCAGATTTCTGGCTTTCTGCACTACTTGACTGTCCTCAGACGAGAAATCCACGGCAAGCAGAATGTGATGATAAACAGACATGGCTTTTCCTGACGGGTTGATGAAACGGAATCGATGATTATTGTCTTTGCAGGTAAGTCGACAGAAAATCAGCGATTTGCATTTCGTAACTTTTTCCTGCAAAGGTATGCATATTGTAGTGACCGGCACCCTCGACAATCCAGAGTTCCTTGGGAGGTAGTGCTGCATCATACAACCGTTTTACTTCAGATTGAGTCGTATGTCTGTCGAGCGTGCCTGCGATAAACAGGACGGGGATGGCAATATTGCCGATTCGATCGACAGGATTCAGTTGATCGACCGGTAAATCGAGAAGGAAGGAGAAATAAGGGAGCAGCAGAAATTGCAGATATTCTCCTGTATTCCCCAGATGCAGTTTAAGTCTGTTTGCAACTGCTTCAGCAAAGGTGGGATGTAGAGATTCAAGTATCATGGCATCGAGTTTAAGCGGAGGATTGGCCAGTACTATTGCGGCGGCACCAAGCGTTGCGCCAATGGCGGCGATACGGTCATGTGGAAAAGTATTTCGGAGATAGCCGACTGCGGCTGCGACATCGGCTGATTCACGTGCACCGAAGGTAATGCGGTCTCCGGGTGTTTCTCCATGCGCTTGTAAATCGATCATCAGCACGTGGTAGCCCTGGTTATTGAGAAATCTCGCACGGCCAAGCATTTCAAGGCGGTTGCTGCGCATGGAGTGTACGAGCAGAACTGCGCCATGTCCGCTCATTCCATGTGCCAGCCAGCCATGTACGGCGTAATCATCATTGACGGGGATCTGAACCGTTTCCACTGGGAAGTCCGGCAACAAAGTTTCTACAGCAGTGGGGGCTGATCCTGTTACGATTTCACCCAGTATGATCGTTACAGCACTGATAATCAGCAGTACTGTAACAAGCTGAAGCAATATCCAGCGAATTACCCGGTTATACATTTCAAGTTGTAATTGTCAAGAATCAAAAGGATGATGGCAGCTGGTACTGGAAATATTTCCTGTTTTTGCGCTAAAAATAAAGTTTAATTGCAGACAGTCGATTCGGGGAACCTGAGCTTGCTCGTGTTTTTTGCAGAAAACCTATTTTAAGAGATCAAGTAAAGATGTCAGGATTTTGTCATCTCTCGGATAAACAGTCTCTGATCATGTTAGTCCTGATATTCTCGGGAGTAAGTCTGGGGGGGTGCACAACCCAACAACCCAAATCCATGGTACTGAGACAATCTGCCGGCCTTAAAGCAACGGACGCAGAAAAAACAGGAGATATCGAGGTTATCCCGATTCCGGAAAAATTGCCATGCCAAAGAACGTGTCGGGATGAAATCATAGCGCTGAAACAAAAACTCGCAGAAAAGGATGAGCTCATTCGCAACCTGAATGCTCGAGAACAGGATCAGGCACAGGTTTTGCAGGAAACTACAAGTGAGATCAGTCGTACCAAGAACAAATTGCACCGTTTGGCCACACAGCCGGAAGCTGCCTCGAAAATAGCCGAAGTGGAAATTGCTATCAATGCAGCCAGACAGGCGGTATTTGATAAATCAGATGCTGTTTTCCAACTCTTGGCACAGCGTTTACTGGATGCGGCGATGGTTGCCTACAGACAAAAGAATTACAGTGGTGCAATGAATCATGCTGCGCAATCCGGTGAGCTGATTGATGCGATAGCCAACCCGGCCAGAAAAGCGCTGGAGTCTCAGGATGCCACGCTGATTTTTCGTATTTCGATTCCATTGCTTGTTACCCGAACCATCAGTCTGCGGGCAGACCCGACCGATCATTCCAGGGTGGTCGGTTCACTGGAAAAAAATACTCCTTTGACTGCTACTGCGTACAATGGCAATTGGCTGCGTGTACAGATCAGAGATGATCTGTCTGGCTGGATTCAAAGCCAGTCGGTAGATGTTCGGGTTGATAGCCAGAATTTTCAAAAATAGCAGACGATCGAATTTCCAAGGCGCAGCGATTGCGATTGACAATGGCCAACAAAACTTTTTTGGCCAGCAGTTCGAGAGAAAAGATGATTATTGGCTTTTTCTCGGTTTCTTCTGCTACAGTATTCCCTGATATTTTGTCAACATAAAAGGTGAGTTTATGTATAAAACCAGAGTCATAACAACATTGATGGTGGGGCTCATTATTTCCGGATGTGCCGATATGAGTGGTACCCAGAAGGGTGCAGGAACAGGTGCGCTGATTGGTGCGGGAACAGGTGCGGCAATCGGTGCATTGGCCGGGGGTGGTAAAGGAGCTGCGATTGGCGCTGGTGCCGGTGCTGCGTTAGGGGCCGGTGCTGGTTACCTGTGGTCGAAAAAAATGGAGGAACAAAAGATACAGATGGAGAATGCCACTGCTGGTACCGGTGTAGTGGTATCACAAACACCGGATAACCAGCTGATGCTGAATATTCCCAGCGATATTTCTTTTGACACGGGAAGTGCACAAATAAAGCCCGATTTCCGTCCAATTCTCGACAGCTTTGCAACTAGTTTGCTGAATAATCCAGGTACCAAGGTCACAATTGTCGGACATACCGACAGTACCGGCAGCGATGCCGTCAATAATCCGTTATCGGTTAATCGTGCAGCCAGTACGCGCGAGTATCTGGCCAGTCGCGGCGTGCCTTTCCAGCGAATCCAGATCGACGGCCGCGGTTCGTATCAACCGGTTGCTTCGAATAATACTGCTGCAGGCCGTGCCAAAAATCGCAGAGTGGAGATTTATGTTTCAGAAACCCGTGATGAAGCAGTTCAATGAACTAACAGGGAAAGGATGATCGATATTCATGGCTGATACAGAAAATATCAATAAGGAAAAATGGGAACATGAAACGCTGCGGGAGTTAGTGTTCACTTCTCTGAAAGAACAGAGAAAAGCTCGTAACTGGGGTATTTTTTTTCGTTTGCTGACGTTCTCCTACTTGTTTGTGCTGCTTTTCTGGGGATTGGGCTGGCTGGATACTGAAGTGGCAGGAGGGACTGGAAAGCATACTGCACTGGTTGATTTACGCGGCGAGATCGCCCCAGATGGTTTGAATAATGCGGAAAATATCAATAACGGGCTGAAAAAAGCATTTGAAGACCGGAATACAGCCGGAGTGATATTGCGGATTAACAGTCCCGGAGGGAGCCCGGTTCAGGCAGGTTCTATCAATGATGAAATTCGTCGGCTGCGTATCCGGTATCCAGATATTCCCTTATACGCCGTAGTCGAGGATATCTGTGCTTCGGGTGGCTATTATGTTGCTGTTGCAGCAGATAAAATCTTTGTGGATAAGGCCAGCGTCATGGGATCGATCGGTGTGCTGATGGATGGATTCGGATTTACCGGTACGCTTGAAAAACTGGGTGTGGAACGCCGCCTCCTGACAGCAGGGGAAAACAAGGGATTTCTCGATCCTTTTTCACCCTCCGACCCGGCACAAAGAGAGCATGCAAAGAAAATACTGGCTGAAATCCATCAGCAGTTTATCCAGGTGGTTCAGGACGGCAGAGGGGATCGTTTGAAAGACAATCCTGAAATTTTCAGCGGTATGGTGTGGACGGGAGCTAAAAGTGTGGAGCTTGGCTTGGCGGATGCATTGGGTAATGCGGATTATGTTGCTCGTGAAGTCATTCAGGCTGAACGTATCGTCGATTTTACCGTCCAGCAGGGGATTGCAGAGCGCTTTGCCAGGCGGATCGGCCGGGTGGCAACAGATTTTCTGTCTGAAACCAGATTCACATGGTTTATGCGATAACGTTGTATCAGCACGCATTTCACAGGTAAATTTCTTCGAGCACTCGAGTTACGCCAGTTTGCCAGTGAGGAAGACAAAGCTGGAACGTATTACAGAATTTCTCTGTATTCAGACGTGAGTTCAAGGGGCGCTTGGCTGCCGTGACAAAAGCTTCGCTGTGAACCGGGATGACTGCATCCGGGCGGACTTTGATCGGAATATCGTGTTCACGGGCAAAGTCCAGTAAAAACCCGGCATAGTTGTACCAGGAAACTTCCCCGCCAGCAGCAACATGATAAACACCTGATTTTTCAGGATGTTCCAATAGTTGTGGAATGGTCTGGGCTGTTACATCAGCCAGCAGTTCTGCCCCGGTAGGTGCCCCGATCTGATCATCGATAATCGTCAGTTGTTCTTTTTCCCGGGCAAGTCGCAAAATAGTTTTGATGAAATTCTTTCCGCGAGCGGCATAGACCCAACTGGTACGCAGGATCATATATTTGCAGTCTGATTTCCGGATTTGTTCTTCTCCCCGTAATTTACTCAGGCCATAAATATTGATAGGTGAAGTAAGGTCTGTTTCCTGCCAGGGACAATTACCACTGCCGTTGAATACGTAATCGGTAGAGTAATGAATCAACCAGGCTCCAATTTTTTCAGCCTGCTGCGCCAGTAATTCGGGTGCCTCGGCATTGATACGAAAAGCCAGCTCCGGTTCATTTTCTGCCTGATCGACTGCGGTATATGCTGCTGCATTGACAATGATGTCAGGACGGATGGTTTGCAGTGTATGAGTAATCCCTGCCAGATCTGCCAGATCACCGCAATAGCGCAAGCCCTGTCTGTCCGGAGCAATCAACTCCCCCAACGGAGCCAGACTGCGCTGCAGTTCCCAGCCAACCTGACCGTTCTTGCCAAAGAGCAGAATTTTTATTGGGATCGTCCGATCTAGCATACGTTCTGTTCCTTCTGTAAAGCTGGTACTACCAATCATCGGGATTGTTACCATATCAGTGAGTCGAGGTCTGGCTGATCTGGCTGGGGTGCCAGGCTACAACCAGTCCGGTGCTTCCTTCCGAGATCTGGAAGTTGCAGTCGATACCGATTCCGGCTACCCAGACGAGCTGATCTTCGCAGAACAGTAGTGGCAAAGTATTGCGCAGCCATGGAGCAAGCGCGGCTTCCTGCAGAATTTTCTTCAGGCTGCGGCGGGGGCGTTTACAATCCGGCTGAAATCGTTCTCCCCCGGATCTCGAACGGATCGTTATGGTCTGCCCGCTCAACTTGGCCGGATCGATTCCCATATTGTTTTGCTGTGTAAACTCGAGCACGCCTTGCAATGATTCGATAACCAGATGTTGTTCACCTTGCCAAACTACGGGTGCGATTGGTTCCGGCAATGAATCAGCAGGCAGAAATTCGATCAACCCGCGGTGGCAGCGAATTTCGAGAGTATCCACTATAAACCGGAAGTGGTTGTCGGGCTGGATATTATTCAACTGACGCAGAATTTCTTCGAGTTTTGTTGAATTTGGTAATCGAATCAAGCGCTGTGCCAGCAGATAACGCAGTAAATTTCTGGCACGGGCAGGCTCGAGTTTGCGCAACCCTTGCAGGCTTAATCTGTTGGTAATCATCGTATTTTCAGCATCGATTTCTGCCAGCTCATCCAGTAAATGAGCGGCTTCACCAAGGTGTTGGGTGGATCGGAACAGTGTCTTGCGGTAAGCGGGGGAGCGCTGTTCCAGTAAAGGTAGAATCTGGTGTCGTAAAAAATTACGATCATAGGATGTATCCAGGTTGCTTTCGTCGGTAACCCATGACAAACCATGCAATTTGGCATAATTCAGAATTTCCGAGCGCGGAATATTGAGTAAAGGCCTGAATAGCCTGATCGTTTTGCCCGGTTCAAATAATCTGACTGTTGGCATAGCACTAAGCCCCTTGACGCCGGCACCCCGCAGCAGTTGCAGTATCAGCGTCTCGACCTGATCATCCTGATGCTGGGCCAGCATGACATAGTCTGCCTGGATATGCTTGAAGATCTGATAGCGGGCTTCTCTGGCAATGGCTTCCAGACTTTCCTGTGGCTGTCTGCGAATCTTTAGACGGTATATGGATAGCGGTATGGCGAGGCTGTCACAAAGCGACTGGCAAAAAGTGCTCCATTCACCTGAGTATGTACTGATACCATGTTCGACGTGGACTGCTGATACCTCCAGCTGCATTGATTCTGAAAACGTTGTGAGCAGGTGGAGTAATACTACTGAATCCACGCCGCCACTGAGGGCAACTGTAAGGTGATCACCAGGCCGGACTTGTGCGCGCAGATTGTGGAAGAAGCAATCGGTTATATCAGTCGGGCTGATTGATTTTGAATCTGCCATATCCCAATAGCCGATCAAGGCGTTTCTGCAGCAATATCTCCAAAGGAATATCCTGCAGTTTTCGCAGTGATTCCTGTAAAGTCTGCTTGACAGACTGCATTACTACCGGGTAGCCGCGGTGCGCACCGCCAATGGGTTCTGGAATGATGCTATCGATCAGGCCCATTTCTTTGAGCCGATCTGCGGTGATACCCAGTATCTCGGCTGCATCGGATGCTTTATCTGCGCTTTTCCATAAAATGGAAGCACATCCCTCGGGTGAGATGACTGAATAGGTCGAATATTGCAACATCAGACTGGTATCACCTACGGCGATTGCCAATGCACCTCCCGACCCGCCTTCACCGATGATAACGCAGATAATGGGGATTCTCAGTCCTGCCATGACATACAGATTTTTGCCGATGGCTTCCGATTGCCCACGTTCTTCGGCATCTATTCCTGGGTAAGCACCTGGAGTGTCAATAAACGTGACCAGCGGGATTGAGAATTTTTCAGCTAGACGCATCAGCCGGAGCGCTTTTCGATATCCCTCGGGTTTGGGCATGCCAAAATTACGGTGAATTTTTTCCCTAGTATCCCGGCCTTTCTGGTGCCCGATAATCATGACGGTCTGTCCGTTGAATCGTGCCAATCCGCCTACGATAGCCTGATCATCTGCAAAATTTCTATCACCATGCAGCTCCTCGAAGTCCGTAAACAGATGTTGTACGTAATCAAGTGTATATGGACGTTGCGGATGACGTGCCACTTGTGAAATCTGCCAGGGTGTGAGTTTTGCATAGACACTTTTGGTCAATCCCAAGCTTTTTGCCTGCAGACGGGCAATTTCAGCTGAGATATCCAGCGCGGAATTGTCTTGGGCAAAGCGTAACTGCTCTATTTTTGCCTCAAATTCTTCAATACCTTTTTCAAAGTCCAGAAAGACGATTTTCATGCCAGCGGATTTGGTTAAAAAGCGCGATGATACAGGATTTGGCCCGTATCGTTCATGCTTGAGACGGACAGAGAACTATTTATAAGCAGAACGTTGCAGTACCTCTGCTGCATGCAACAGAGTATAGGGAGGTCAATAAATACCTGTAGGGAATTTACTGTTTGACTACCTCGAACCCGGCACCTTCTATTGCCTGGTTGACAACTTCCTCTTTAAGAGGCTCATCGTGTTGAATCACTGCCTGCCCATCATTGAGAGATACTTCGACACTGTTGACTCCTGGTATTTTTCCCAATACGGTCTTGATGCTGCTGACACAACCTCCGCAGGACATTCCTTTGATATGAACAATGGTCGTCGGCATAAAAGTTCCTTGTAAAAAAGAGAGGAGTGTATTAAACGCCTGCACGCCAGCGTTTCAACAGTAATGAATTGGTAATGACTGATACCGAACTCATTGCCATTGCAGCACCTGCAATTACAGGGCTTAGCATACCTGCTGCTGCCAGCGGAATACCTAAAATATTATAAAAAAATGCAAAAAACAGATTCTGCCGGATTTTGTGCAGTGTGCTGCGTGACAGTGAGATAGCATCTGCAACACTTATCAGATCATTGCGCATCAATGTAATGTCAGCGGCTTCAATTGCTATATCTGATCCAGCGCCAATCGCAAAACTCACATTCGCGGCTGCCAGTGCAGGTGCATCATTGATCCCATCTCCTACCATCCCGACAAACTGGCCATCTGCCTTGATTTTTTCGATTTTGGCTGCTTTATTTTGAGGCGAAACTTCTGCATGAAAAATTTTTATTCCCGCCTGTTTTGCGATGGCGGCAGCCGTAGTCGGGTTGTCACCTGTCAGCATCATGACTTCTATGCCCATATCCTGGATGCGCTGAATTGCTTTGATGGAAGTTTCGCGTAGTGAATCCGCAATGGCAAGATAGCCGATTACCCGGACTGATTCATTAATTTGGATAGCGACACCCACGACGGTTTTACCTTCTGCCTGGAGTGCAGTGATACGCTGCTGATCGAGCACAGCCCCTTTTTCTGCCAGAAACCTGGGTGAACCAAGAATGTAAGATGTATTGTCGATATCCGCTTTGATTCCGCTGCCGGTCACAGAGGCAAAATTGGTTATCGCCAGTAATCTGATTTTTGATGAAGAAGCATATTGCAATACCGCCTTTGCCAGAGGGTGTTCTGAGCCTTGTTCCAGTGAAGCTGCAATCTGTAATAAATCGTGCTCATTCACTTCATCGGCCACGATAATATCTGTGACTGATGGATGACCTTCGGTCAGCGTTCCTGTTTTATCTACGACAAGCATCTGGATTTTTTCTGCGAGTTCCAGTGCGGTCGCATTTTTTACCAGAATTCCTTCCTGTGCTCCTCTTCCTGTGCCAACCATGATTGCAGTAGGAGTGGCCAGACCCAGTGCGCAAGGGCAAGCAATAACCAGTACTGCTACTGCATTGATGAGTGCCATGACGAAATGGCCTGTAAGCCACCAGGTTAGTCCCAGTGTCAGAATGCTGATGCCAATTACAATTGGTACAAAAATACCAGAGACAGTATCTGCCATACGCTGGATAGGTGCTTTAGAGCCCTGTGCAATCTCAACCAGACGAATGATGGCTGCAAGCTGGGTATTTTTACCGACACCCGTTACACGGCATTTGAGTAAACCGTGCTGATTCTGGGTAGCGGCATAAACCTTTGCGCCTACCTGCTTGGTTACCGGCTGGCTTTCACCAGTCAACATGGCTTCGTTTATGCTGGAAGATCCTTCAATGACGATGCCATCGGCGGGCAGGTTTTCACCCGAGCGGACAAGAAAAATATCCTCATTCTTAAGGCTATTGATATCGATCTCGATAATTTCCCCATCACGTTCGACTCTAGCCGTTTTGGGCTGAAGTTTGATGAGTGTTTCAATGGCTGCTGAAGTTTTTCTTTTTGCTCTGGTTTCCATCAATTTGCCCAGAAGCACGAGCGTGATGATCATCGCGCTGGCCTCAAAGTAAACATGCTGATCCAGTTGCAAAATGATGACGGCGGTGCTGAAGAGATAGGCCATGCTGGTACCCAGTGCGATGAGTACATCCATATTGGCTCCTCCGCCACGCAGTGTGCGCCAGGCGCTGGTATAGAAACGCCCGCCGGGCCAAAACTGGACCAGCGTTGCAAGCAGCCATTGCAGCCAGTAAGGGAGCAGGTTGTTGTGATTACCCGTCAGCATCATGATCATTTCCAGCATGAAGGGTACAGTCAGGGCGGCAGAGATCCAGAATATACGGAGTTCTTTCCGGTAGGCAGCTTGCTTGCGGGATTGTTCTTTAACGTAGTTGTCATCACTGATCTGATTAGCACCATAACCTGCTTTTTCTACAGCAGAAACCAGTTGCTCAACTGAAGTAACGACGGGATTGAAGCTGACATAAGCAATTTCTGCAACCGGATTCAATATGGCTCTGACTCCGGGTATTTCATTCAGGACGGTTTCCATACGATTTGCACATGCGGCACAAGTCATGCCACTGATTTTCAGCTGTACGGTCTGTTCCGGTACCTGGAATCCTGCTTTTTCGATGGATTGAATCAGCTCTTCAGGGTGGGTGGAATCGTGATCGAACTTTATGAGGGCTTTCTCATTGGCAAAATTGACAGCTGCATGCACGCTCGGCAGTTTGTTGAGATTTTTCTCGATCCGGGCAGCGCATGCAGCGCATGTCATTCCCTCGATGGGTAATTCAATCGTTGTTGGTGATGAGGATGTATTCAATTTCCCATCCAGGTAGTCAACTTCAGTCTTTTTCACCTAAAAAGGCCAGCAGCAACTGTATCAGGCTGATGAACAGGTTATACAGGCTGAGATAAATACCCAATGTTGCCATGACGTAATTGGTTTCACCGCCATTTACGATACGGTTCACATCAAACAGGATGAATCCGGAGAAAACCAATACTGCTACGGCAGAAATTGCCAGTGAAATTGCCGGAATGGCCAGGAACAAATTGACCAGAGAAGCCAAAATTACCAGAATCATCCCAGCCAGCAAAAAATTGCCAAGAAAACTAAAGTCTTTACGTGTGGTTGTGGCTATACCAGCAAGCGTGAAAAAAATGATACCTGTTCCTGCAGCAGCCAGGCCAATCAGTTGTGAGCCATTTTTGAAATGAAGTGCGTGCTGAAGCAAGGGACCTAACCACCAGCCGGCAACGAAGGTAAACAGGAAAAGCAGAATGATTCCCCACATACTGTTACGTGTAGCGCTGACGGCGAACATCAAACCTATCATTACCGCCAGCATTACGAGTGAACCCATAATCGGGGATTGTGCCAGAAATGAGAAATTGGTACCGATTCCAATGGCTGACCCGACTATAGTCGGAATCATGGTTAAACTAAGCATCAGGTAAGTATTTTTCAATACTTTGTTGCGTACGCCCGAATTAACAGTGTTTGATACAGGAGTTGCATATTTGAGGTTAAATTGCATGTTTTTTATTTCCTTCTTAAATTTAAGAAACGGAGCAAACTAGACTACCTTGAGAACGTTAAAGTTGCAATTTGGTTCGAATCAAATATACAAACCAATAACCATGATATGGAAATAGTTTTTATGAATTTGTGTGCAATATTCCAAGGACAAGCTAAATCCACCCGAGCAGGCGTGGTATGCAGAAATTGCCGGCATAAAAAATTTCCCGCGATGTGAGAAAGTCATTAATTCCCATGGCAACAGCGTGGTAATTTTTCTATAAGAATCATGATTTTCCTCCTTGTGCTGGTAGCGTTCGAATGCTAAGATTCCCCAAAAAACTGCCACCCGGTTTTATATCTATTTATGCTCGGGTGAAAGATCAAACAAAAGTCGGTAAAGGCGAAGGATAAGTGTAGAAAACATTCCATGGTCACAGATGGAAGGTAGGTATTGATTTAGTAATTAATGTGGGGGGGTAAGATATGAGTGGTAGTAAGTTGATGGCGGCACTATCAGGTTTTACAGTTCTTGGTTTATATTCGGGCATGGCAATGTCAAGTAAGTACAACTTGCCTGAGCCGCAGACACCTATTGCGCAACAAATCTATGATCAGCATATGATGGCGTTATGGATTTGCCTGGTGATTTTTATAGGTGTTTTTGGCGTAATGGGTTATTCCATTATTAAACATCGTAAATCAGTAGGTTATAAAGCAGCCAATTTTCATCATAGTACGGCTATTGAGTTTATATGGACGACTATTCCAATATTGATTCTGGTTGCAATGTCATGGCCCGCTACCAAAACTGTAATCGAAATGAAGGATACGAGTGAGGCGGATGTCACTATCAAGGCTACGGGCTATCAATGGATGTGGGGCTATGACTATATCCAGGGTGAGGGTGAGGGAATCAGTTTCTACAGTCAGTTATCTACACCTCAGGATCAGATTCGTAACGAGGCAAGCAAAGGACAGGATTATTTACTGGAAGTAAACAATCGTGTAGTGGTTCCGACTGGGAAAAAAATTAGAATTCTTATGACGGCAAATGATGTGATTCACGCTTGGTGGGTACCCGCTCTCGGCGTAAAGCAGGATGCCATACCCGGATATATTCGTGATGCATGGTTCAAGGTTGAAAAACCTGGAGTATATCGTGGGCAGTGTGCTGAGTTGTGTGGTAAAGAGCATGGTTTCATGCCGATAATTGTTGAAGTCATGGAGCAAGAAAAATATACCCAATGGGTTGCAGAGATGCAAGGGAGTGCATCTGCCGGGGTTGTTAATACGGCTCTTGTTGAGCAGAGCTCAGGTAAGAACTGATTTATTCCGATTGCTGGTTGAGATTTAGATTACGTTAGATTAGAGGAGAAAATAATGGCAGTAATACAAGACGTGCATGGTCATGGACATGACCATCCGACCGGTATAATGCGCTGGTTGACTACAACCAATCACAAGGATATCGGGACGCTTTATTTGTGTTTTAGTCTTGCTATGTTGTTTGTGGGTGGTTTTCTGGCGATGGGTATCAGAGCTGAGCTCTTTATGCCTGGTATTCAGATACTTGAGCCGGAAGTTTTTAATTCATTCACCACACTGCATGGATTGATCATGGTGTTTGGTGCTGTCATGCCAGCATGGGTGGGATTTGCAAACTGGCAGGTGCCGTTAATGATCGGGGCTCCGGATATGGCATTTGCCCGCCTGAATAACTGGAGTTTCTGGTTGTTACCTGTCGCAGCATTATTGCTGATTACGTCATTTTTTGTACCAGGTGGTGCCGCAGCAGGTGGCTGGACATTCTATCCACCCCTTTCAACACAGGGTGGTATGGGTACAGATATGATGTTGTTTGCAGTCCATGTCCTGGGAATGTCGTCAATTATGGGTTCAATCAATATCATTACAACCATATTGAATATGCGTGCACCAGGCATGACATTGATGAAGATGCCAATGTTTGTATGGACATGGCTGATTACTGCATATCTCCTTGTGCTGGTAATGCCCGTGCTTGCTGGTGCGGTGACGATGGTACTGACCGATCGTAATTTTGGTACAAGTTTCTTTAATGCTGCTGGCGGTGGTGATCCTGTGATGTTCCAGCATATCTTCTGGTTCTTTGGACATCCAGAAGTTTACATCATGATTCTTCCAGCATTTGGTGTCATTTCAGAGATCATTCCAACTTTCTCACGTAAGCCCTTGTTCGGTTATTCATCAATGGTTTATGCAACAGCCTCAATTGCTTTACTGTCATGTTTCGTATGGGCACACCACATGTTTACAGCCGGTATGCCTGTAGCAGGTCAGCTATTCTTCATGTATGCAACCATGCTGATCGCTGTTCCGACAGGAGTGAAGGTGTTTAACTGGACTGCGACCATGTGGCGGGGTTCAATGACGTTTGAAGTGCCGATGCTGTTTTCAATCGGATTCATTTTCTTGTTCGTCATCGGTGGTTTCAGCGGTGTTGTATGTGCAATTGTGCCAATAGATATTCAGGTGCAAGATACATACTACGTTATTGCCCATTTCCATTATGTATTGGTCTCGGGAGCATTGTTTGCGTTGTTTGCCGGTGCTTACTACTGGTTGCCAAAATGGACCGGTCATATGTATGACGAGGCATTAGGTAAATGGCATTTCTGGTTGTCAATGATTTTCTTCAACGTGGCGTTCTTTGTACAGCATTTCCTTGGTTTGGCTGGCATGCCTCGCAGAATTCCAGATTATGCGCTGCAATTCGCTGATTTCAATATGATTTCAAGTGTTGGTGCGTTTGGGTTTGGGCTGACTCAGCTTCTGTTTGTATACATCGTTATCAAGTGTGTACGAGGTGGGGAAAAGGCTGCGGATAAAACATGGGAAGGTGCAACCACTCTTGAGTGGACACACCTGCCTTCGCCACCTCCTTATCATAGCTTTGAAACACCACCTGTCGTTAAGTAAACAGGATGAAATTTAATGTCTCAAGATGAGGAAGCAGAGTTAAAACGCAGAAAGTTAAGAACTGCATTGATTCTGGTTATCATGGTGATAGCCGTTTATATCCTAACAGTCATATTTAAACAGCAATGAAACAAGATGTAACCAAAACCAACGTAGATATACTAAAAAAGTTACTTGTTTTTAGCGTGGTTATGTTTGGTTTTGGTTACGCACTTGTACCACTGTATAAAAAATTCTGTGAAGTAACTGGTATATACGAGCTGGAGCGTCCAGATACACTGACGAAACATACCGAAGTAGATAACACAAGATCAATCAGCCTGCTGCTAGACGCAAATGTACGCGGACTTCCTTGGAAGTTTAAGTCATTACAAGCCAGTATCCATTTGCATCCGGGTAAGCTTACGGAAGTTATGTATGAGATTAGTAATGAGTCTGAAGAGGTGCAGGTTGGACAGGCAATCCCCAGTTACAGTCCTAAAAACCTGGAGAGATATCTGAAGAAAATAGAGTGCTTTTGTTTTTCAAAGCAGGAGTTACAAGGCAAAGAAGTTAAGCAGTTGCCTGTCAGATTCTTAATAGATCCAGAAATACCTGGTGATATCCATACCGCTACGATTTCATATACTTTTTTCAACGTAAAAACTGATTAAGTTGCAAATGGGAAAAGAAAATGAAAAGGTAACATCAGCTTCACAAAATTCTGATATGGAAAAAGCATCTATGTATCAGGTAGCTGAAGCAGTTTTATTTTCATTTATCGGTATTAGAAAAAAGAGCGATCTGGAAGACGATGCAGCCAGGATTAAACCTGTTCAAATAATAATTGGTGGTCTGGTTGGTGGCGTTATTTTTATTTTAAGTATTTTGTCAGTAGTCAAGCTTGTAACAGGTTAAGTTAATAACGAGGAGGAAGATTAAATGAGTCAAGGAACGGGTTATTATGTGCCTTCCCCATCTAAGTGGCCAATTATAGGCTCTACTGCCCTGTTTTTTATGGGGTTTGGGGCGGCGTTTACGATGAACAAACTGCCACTTGGCTATGGCATGCTGATCACTGGACTGGTTATTTTAGCCTTTCTGATTTATGGTTGGTTTCGTGAAGTTGCACTTGAAAGTGAAGCGGGTAAGTATAAAGCTCAAGAAGATAAATCTTTTAGATGGAGTATGGGCTGGTTTATTTTTTCTGAGGTCATGTTTTTTGCATCATTTTTTGGTGCTTTGTTTTATATGCGTGTACTTTCAGTACCTTGGTTAGCTGGAGCTGATCAGGAATTGCTCTGGTCGGGTTTTTCTGCAGACTGGCCGACAGCGGGTCCTGGATTTGATGAGAAATTTACTCCGATGGGGGCATGGGGAATTCCAGCAATTAACACTATGTTGCTTCTGACCTCTGGAGTGACAATTACTCTGGCACATTGGGCGATGAAAAAAAATGATCGTGGCGCTTTAAAACTGTGGTTGTTTGCAACGATAGCACTAGGAGTAACATTTCTTGGATTTCAGATATATGAATATGCCCATGCTTATTCAGATCTCAATCTAAAAATGACCAGCGGTGCATATGGATCGACTTTCTTCATGTTGACTGGTTTTCACGGATTTCACGTGACAGTTGGTACAATCATGTTGATTGCAATTTTCTTCAGATGTCTGTCAGGCCATTTTAAACCAGAACACCACTTCGGATTTGAAGGGGTAGCATGGTATTGGCACTTCGTGGATGTTGTCTGGCTGGGATTGTTTATTTTTGTTTATTTGTTGTGATTGGAACAAAAGTAAATTAACCAAGCGATAAATTTAATTGTTGTTAGAGACGGAGGCCCAGCTCTTTACAAAAAGGCGGGCCTCTGAAACATGTATGGTTATAAATTAGTTTAACTGTGCTGATGTTCAAACAGCAATTTAAACCGGCATTATGGTCAACAGTAGCTACTATTTTAGTGATTGCACTTTTCTTAAAGTTAGGATTCTGGCAATTATCCAGAGCAGAAGAAAAAGAAGCTAGTTTCGCCCTTTTGGAACGTTATGCTCAACAATCGCCAGTGACAGTTCCTGAGTCACTAATAAAACTGGATGATTATTTATATCGCCGGATAGAAGTTCGCGGGTATTTCGAAGCTGAACGTACTATATTTCTTGATAACAAAACACATCAAGGGGTTGTGGGCTACCATGTGCTTACACCACTGCGTCAAGTAAACAGTACAACTTATGTGTTAGTTAATAGAGGCTGGGTTTCTGGAGGTAACGATCGATCATTTTTACCAGATATCTATACTCCGGATGGACTGGTTTACCTGACAGGAGTTGTTGTATCGCCGTCAATCAGGACGTTGTCACTATCAGATAAACAATTTACTGGTAAAGTCTGGCAAAGTTTTAGCTTGGATAGCTATCAGAATCTGACCAAACTTACTTTTCAGCCTTTTCTCCTATTACAGCAGAATGAGACACAGGGTGATGGTTTGATAAGGCAATGGGAAAAGCCTGATTCCGGATCTTCAAAAAACATAGGTTATGCTTTTCAGTGGTTCTCACTGGCTGTCATGACTTTGATTATTTACATTGTGTTGAATGTCAAACGAAAAAGTATCGCGTAGCCGGCTGAAGCTAATCCTGATGATGCTGGTGATATTATCTCCAATTGTAATTTCGTCTTTTTTACACCGATTTAATTTCCGGCCGGATCATACCATCAATTATGGTGAATTGCTCGAAGTCAGGCCATTACAGGGAGAAGCAACAAATCTGACGGATAATACAATTTTTCGTATACGGCAGTTGAAAGGTACTTGGAATTTATTAATCATTGACTCCGGAAAGTGTGAAGAATATTGCCAGGAAAAGCTTTATACGATCAGACAGGTTCGTCTCGCACAGCATGTCGATAAGGACAAGGTTCAGCGAGTGTGGTTAATTAATGACGATATTAAACCTGATCAGGAGACAATCGACAAATTCAAAGGAACCAGATTGGTATCAGCAAATGGTAAGGATTTATTGAAAGAATTTCCTGCTGAGAACAAGCGGGAAGATCATATTTATGTTGTTGATCCTATGGGTAACTTAATGATGAGATATCCCAAGAATGCAGATCCGCGGAAGATGGTCGGTGATTTGAAAAGATTACTGAAACTTTCTCATCTGGAACATTAACGGGTGAGCAAAGTGACGAAAATCAGGTTGGATCTGGCATTCATCTAAAACGTAATATAAAAACAGGCAGCACTTGCCTGTCATTAGAAAAGATTGTGAGGAGTAAGTAATGACTACAAGTTCATTAGCCTGGCAACAGGCAACGGCACGTGTTCAGCAGTTTTATCGACTTACTAAGCCACGCGTTGTTTCACTCATTGTATTTACTGCCGTGATTGGTATGTTTTTATCAGTTCCTGGTGCAGTACCTTTAGATAAACTAATCTTTGGAACAGTTGGAATCTCGCTTGTCGCTGGTGCAGCAGCTGCCCTTAACTGCCTGGTTGAATACAAGTTCGATGCAATCATGGCTCGCACGAAGGGAAGGCCTTTGCCTCAAGGAAAGGTAAGTGTTCCTGAAACACTTTTCTTTCTTGTATTGATTGGTGGCTTTGGTCTGTTCATGCTTCACCAATGGGTCAATCCGTTAACAATGTGGCTGACTCTCGGTACTTTTGTCGGTTATGCGATCATATACACTGTGATACTTAAACCTCTTACACCTCAAAATATTGTAATCGGAGGTGCATCTGGTGCAATGCCACCAGTACTGGGGTGGGCAGCAGTTACAGGAGAAATTTCTGCAGATGCTCTATTGCTGTTTCTCATTATTTTCGCATGGACACCACCACATTTCTGGGCATTGGCCCTTTATCGCAAAACAGATTATGCAAAAATTGGTATGCCGATGCTTCCAGTGACTCATGGTGATGAGTTTACGCGTCTGCATGTATTACTTTATACAATTATTCTTTGTGTAGTAACCGTACTACCCTATCTTACTCAGATGAGCGGTCTGATCTATTTGGGGAGTGTGTTGATTCTTGATGCGATATTTCTCTATTACGCAATCAGAATCTACCTGCATTACACTGACCAGATTGCCAGAGAAGCTTTCCGTTACTCTATAGCTTATCTCGCGCTGCTGTTTACAGCATTGCTGGTAGATCACTACTTTTATTTCTGATACAGAGAAATTGGATTGACATATAAGCGGCTCCAGAGAGAGTAATACTGGGGTCGCTTTTGACAGGATGATCAGGGAAACAGCTTTCCAGGATTCAGAATGTTATTAGGATCAAAAGTCAGTTTGATCTGCTTCATCAAAGTCAGAGTAGCGTCATTGAGTTCCTTGCCAATATAGGGGCGCTTTTCGGAGCCGATACCGTGCTCACCCGAGAGTGTGCCATTGAGGCTGATTACCAGATCAAATATCTGATCCAGGCATTTATATGCACGTTCACTTTCGCTGGGGTTGTCCGGGTCGATGAGCAGGTTAACGTGAATATTCCCATTTCCAGCATGTCCGAAATTTACATTGGCAATCTGATATTGCGTGCATAGCGCGGATAATCCGGCCAATAACCGGGGAATTTTATCGACCGGAACTACGATATCCTCGTTGATTTTCTTGGGTGCAATATCCCGCAGCAAGGGCGATAATGTTTTCCTGACCTTCCATAAATCTGCCGTATTCTGAACGGATACTGCTTTCAATAACCCGGAGTTCTGGCAAGCAGCTAAAAGTTTTGCTGTTGTTTCTGGGATTTCATGTTCTGTACCATCGACTTCGATCATCAGCATGGCCTGAGAGTCGCTTGGTAATAACTCAGGATTTCTGGCACGAATGAGATTAAGTGAGCCCGAATCCAAGAACTCAAGAGCACTCGGTCCTTGTGGCTCTTTCATGATAGATACGATTGCTGACGCACAACTGTCAGCATTCTGATAATGCGCAACAAGTCCACTTTTGGCAGCAGGTAGCGGAGTCAGCTTAAGTGTCATTTCCGTTATGACAGCAAGCGTACCTTCTGAACCAATCAGCAAACGGGTCAGATCATAGCCAACGACACCTTTGGTGGTATAGCACCCGGTTTTAATAATGTCCCCTTTCCCTGTTACTGCGGTCAATCCAAGCACATGATCGCGGGTTGTTCCATATTTGACCGCATGTGGTCCTCCTGCGCTGGTGGCAAGATTTCCGCCAATAGTTGAGAATGCCGCACTGGAAGGGTCGGGTGGCCAAAAAAAGCCATGAGGTTTGGCAGCAGCTTGAATGGTTTCGTTTAAAACACCGGGCTCGGTGACGAGTGCCCGGTTGGGGGGGTCGATCGAGATGATTTGTGTCATCCGTTCCAGTGAGAGCGTAGCTCCACCCTGTTCGGCCAAGCTGCCGCCAGCCGTACCGGTGCCTCGTCCGCGTGGTGTCAGAGGTATTTTGAACTGGTTACATAACCGGACAGTTTTTGCGGTTTCATCAGTCGTCAGAGGGAATATGACACACTCGGGAGGAAAAAACTTCCTGCTGTTATCGTAGGCGTAAGCGTAACAATCCACCGGATCGAAATAGAGTCGATCGGAAGGAATCAGATTCTGTAGTGATTTGATAAACTCCGCAGGCAGCATTTACTGATGCCGAGGACGGCTCGGAAAGATCAAAAAGGTATTGTTTAATCCAGATACTCAAATACTTTTACAACTTTTGTCACGCTTTCCGTGGTACTGGCAATGTGTGTAGCCTTTTCGCCTTCATTACGTTTTACCAATCCCAGCAAGTACACCACGCCATTCTCAGTAACGACTTTGATGTGATTGACCTGGAATACCCGGTTATTGATAAAACGAGCTTTAACCTTGGAAGTAATCAGCGTGTCATTGCTGCGTGAAGCCAATGAACTCTTCGGTGCAACGATGATTTCGTTGGAAACATTCAGTACGTTTTCCACACTCATAGCCAGCTTTTCTACTTCTTTCCTGGTAGATTCATCAGGGGCTTCACCTGTCAGCAAAACGTTACGGTTAAAACTGGTGACATTCACGTGTACTTTGTCACCAAGACGTTCACCGATTCTGCGGCTGGTTTTGAGCTCGATCCTCTCATCTTCAATATACATTCCGCTGCTGCGGCGGTCTTCAACCATTAATGCTCCGGTTCCCGCACCGACTCCCACACCTGTCAATACCATCGGCACACAGCCCGTTAGAAGGAATAAAATTTGTACTCCCAATATCAGCTTGATGAAAATATTTTGCATAATGATTTAAACGTACAATAGACTTTATTTATTTGCCTGGAACAGTGATATACCAATACCGGGATTTTTCGCAACGCGAAGCTCGCAGCAGAGTAATCCTGCAAACATAAAGTGAGTAGTCTAACACCGGATCAATCTGTACTGATTACTAACCGTCATCCTTTATTGTCTGGAGACTAAACTTTAGAATATGAACCTGTTACTTTCGCTGAATTTAAGCTGTTTCAGGCATTTCACAGAATACCGCATATTGTGCAGGTGAAAATGAAGCTTTTTATAGAGAATCACGTATGACAGTCAGGACGATATTGGTAGTCGATGATTCGCCGACAGATCGCCATATTATTTCCGATATATTGATCAGGAACGGCTATCAGGTAGGAGTGGCCGAGAGTGGTGAGGAGGGTGTCATCAAAGCCAGGGAAATCTGGCCAGATTTGGTGCTGATGGATGTGGTCATGCCTGGAATCAATGGTTATCAGGCAACACGTATACTTGCCCGAGATGGTGCAACTCGCCATATCCCCGTCATTCTCTGCACGACCAAAGATCAGCAAACCGATAAAATCTGGGGATTGCGACAAGGTGCGCGGGATTATATTACCAAGCCGGTTGTAGCTGCCGAGTTATTGCAAAAGATTGCCGGACTGAACTGATATTCAATGACAATTAATGCCATGTCGGAACGCCAGTCATCACTCACTGAGCAAATCAATAAAAGGGCTCAGGAAACTTCAGCCACCATTCCGGTACTGGGAATCACCATTGGTGAAGACCGGTGGCTGATACCAATGAGTAACATCAGTGAAATATTGCCGGTACCCAAAATAACCCCGGTTTTTCTGACACAGCCATGGTTTCTCGGTGTCATCAATGTGCGTGGTAATGTTTACGGTTTATGTGACTTGAGCCATTATCTTGACAACACATCCACCTGCATCAGCGCAAAAAACCGGGTCTTTCTGACCATCCCTCGCCTGGGTGTAAGTTATGCCATGCTGGCAGGCAGTGTTCTCGGTATCCGGAATCTGATGGAGTTTGTTCCCCAGTCAGATCATGAGGACAAACGACCTGTCGTGGCCGGTATATACAAAGACCGGCAGGACAGACTTTGGCGCATGCTGAATTTACCGGCGCTGCTACAACTCGAATCCTTCCAGCGGGCAGGCAGCTGAATTACCTCCAGTCTCGGCTGTGCTGCCTGATTTTATGAATGTAATCTGACAATTTTTCTTCAATTTTTTCAATTTCTCAGACATGTCGTCTCCCTCTGCCATAAACGAAAAAGTCAACATCCTGGCTGAAGCATTACCCTATATCCGGCGTTTTCACGATAAAACCATCGTCATCAAATATGGCGGCAATGCCATGACTGAGGAAGCGCTCAAGCAGGGTTTTGCCAGAGATGTGGTATTGCTGAAACTGGTTGGAATGAACCCGGTCATCATCCACGGCGGTGGCCCGCAAATTGATCACATGCTGAAACGGGTCGGTAAAGAAGGCGTATTCATACAAGGTATGAGGGTTACAGATGCCGAAACTATGGACATCGTCGAAATGGTACTCGGCGGCCTCATTAACAAGGAGATCGTCAACCTCATCAACCGCCATGGTGGACAGGCAGTAGGGTTGACCGGAAAAGACGGAATGTTCATTCGCGCCAAAAGAATGCTGATCCAGGATAAGGAAAAAGTCGGGGAATGGATCAACATTGGCCAGGTTGGTGAAATCGAGTATATCGACCCTTCACTAATCGCACTGCTCGATACCCGCGATTTCATTCCCGTGATCGCACCCATCGGTGTTGGTGAAGATGGAGAATCCTACAATATCAATGCTGATCTTGTAGCAGGCCGTCTGGCAGAAACGCTCAAAGCCGAAAAATTGATTCTGATGACCAACACACCTGGTGTGCTGGATAAGAATGGCAACCTGCTCACCGGTTTGACTGCTGGTCGGGTGGACGAACTATTTGCAGATGGCACGATTTCCGGTGGCATGTTACCCAAAATCAAATCTGCGCTGGATGCGGTCAAGAATGGCGTTAAATCCTGCCATATCATCGATGGGCGAGTACAGCATGCCCTCCTGCTCGAAATACTGACGGACGAAGGAGTGGGAACCCTGATCAAGGGTGATGGCTGATAAGTCCAGCCAGGGCAAAAGCGCTTATACCACGGAATGGTTTAACTGATTCTAATTTTTGCTGGATCGTTACTATGATGTGAAAGGCAATGATCAACTGCTTGCTGCTCGCAAATTGGCGCGTGCTCGCTGTTCGTAGTATTTCTTGAAGTGATTTGTACTGTAGATGTATTTTCGTGCAAGAAAGCCTCTCAGGACATTCTTGCGTTTCATACGGTACAGAAAGCCTGGCATCCAGCTGTACTCGGACTTTATTTGTTGATCGTACTCCCTAAAGCGTGCCGGAGGGGAACCGAGGATGGCCAGATCGATATCTGTCAGCAGTTGTTGATCCGGCTCGGAAGGTAGGGTTTGGTGGCATGTGGCGATGATGAGGTCATGTACTCTCTGCTGAATTTCACTGGTTGCACCGGCTTGATGGAGCGCTTGATCAGCCCATTCAGCGCTGCGACGTTCGTTGTCTTTATTACGCGGATCGTAGATGGCATCATGAAACCAAAGTGCGATTTCAACTTCGCCCGGATGAAATGCTAGATCAAGTACATCAGAGAAATGAGCGATGCACTCTTTGAGATGCTGCACGGAATGATAGCGGCGATGCGGCTCATCGTATGCGGTGATCAGGCGGTTAAACAATCCGTTCGGGGATTGCAGGTCGAGATTGATCCATGCGCGATTCCAGGAAAATTCAAGGCAGCCCATTTGCGGGAGTTAAACTTGACGCAGACGCTATCGCATCGTTTTGAGTGCCTGTGCCCATTTATACAGTTCATTCAGCATCGTTACCGCAGAGCTGGTGTGATGTTCACTGGGCATAAACTGTTTGTGTTCACTGATGAGTGTGGAAACATTCTGAATAGCCACAGCTTCCATCATGGGCATGATTTTCAGGGTGGTCAGGGTCTGCTTCAGAATCTGTGCCGAGCGTAATCCACCTGATACTCCACCATAACTTACTATCCCGGCAGGTTTGTAATTCCACTCTTTGTAGACATAGTTGAGCGCATTGAGCAGCGAAGGTGGCGGGCCGAAATTATATTCCGGCGTAACGAATACGTAAGCATCTGCTGCGCTGACGCTGGCTGCCCAGTTTTTTGTATGCACATGCTGATAGTGCTGGCGTATGGGGTGTTCCGGCTCGTCGTATACCGGCAGATTGAATTCGGCCAGATCGACTGGTACGACTTCAAATTTGCCGTGTTGTACGGCGACCTCGCTAAACCATTTTGCGACATAAGGGCCAATGCGCCCGGGGCGGGTACTACAGGTAATGATATGAAGTTTCATGGCTATCATTTTCCTTTTCAAGAAATTTAGAAATATTCTGTTAATCCTGCTCGATCCGGTAATTGGCAATCAGCCGGAATTCGCTGCCAGGCTGGATATGTACCCGGTCTGTTGCAGCATTGGTGGTTTCCACACAAATGAAACGCAGGTAATCATCGTCTTCCAGATCTGCCATTTCAGCCGAAATTCTTGCCCAGGGGTTCCATACCACTGCTGTTCGGTTACCTTTGGAAGTAATGTGGATACGGCGCTTGCGGGCAGTATCGTGAATGACGAGATTGCTGCCAACCGATTGGTAGATTCGATCCACTTCCGCATCGATGGTTACCGGGCCAGTCTGGTTTTTTTCCAGGTTATCATCCACTTTGTCGATATAGCGGGTGTTTTCCAGACCGGATACATGGGTCTGGCGAATATCTCCCACGCTGAAATAGGTATGAAAAGCCTGGGTGACGGTGCACGCCTGTGAACCGGAATTGCGGGTTACCAGTTCCAGATTGAGCGTATTGCCGATAGTGATTTCCAGCCGCAGTACGAATGACCGGGACCAGATGGATTGTGTTTCTTCGGTATCTGTCGATCCCAGTACGATGCGAGTATTGCCTTCCGGCGTTGCGGATACTTCGACGATATCCCACATGCGGTTACGCATGAAGCCATGTGCGGGACGTCCTCTGCCTTCCGGATCCGGACCAAACCACGGCCAGCAGATTGGCACGCCCCCTTTGATTGCTTTGCCCGCCTGATAATAGGCACACTTACTCAGAAACAGAAGATCATCCTGAATACCCTGAGGCCGGTATGCAAGTACCTGCCCGGCATAAACCGAGATCAGCGCGCTGGCTTTGTCATTCCTGACATGAATAAAGGGCAAACCTCCTTCACCCTCTGCAAAAACTACCTGTTCCCCAATTTTGTAATTTTTGTTTAATTGTTCAATATTCATCATTTTCCCGTTTAGAAATGCAAAAAATCCTGTAACCACTGGCATCAGGTCAAGTATCTGGCTGCAGTCTGTGCTGAATGATAAACTCAATCGGTTACTGCATAAACACAAAATGCTCAAAGTCTTTTATTCGAGGAATCAACATGGCCCATAATTTATTCAACAGTTTAAGCACGCTATCACTTGCCAGCGGTAAAGTTGTCCAGTTTTATTCACTGCCTGCGCTGGGTACGGCTGGTTTGGGGGCAATTTCGCGCCTGCCGGTTTCAATCCGCATTGTGCTGGAATCGATATTGCGAAATTATGATGAAAAAAAGATCACTGAAACTCATGTCAGGCAGCTTGCCAGTTGGCAGCCGAGAGCAGAACGTACCCAGGAGATTCCGTTTGTTGTGGCGCGCATCGTACTGCAGGATTTTACCGGCGTGCCGCTGCTGGTTGATCTGGCCGCAATGCGCAGTGCGGCCAGGAGATTGGGCAAAAATCCTGAATTGATCGAACCACTGGTGCCGGTTGACCTGGTAGTCGATCATTCGATTCAGGTGGATTACTACGGTGACAGCCAGGCACTGGCACGCAATATGGAAGTGGAATTCCAGCGCAATCAGGAACGTTACCAGTTCATTAAATGGGGGATGCAGGCATTCGATACATTTGGCGTGGTGCCACCGGGAATCGGTATCGTGCATCAGGTCAATCTGGAATATCTCGCGCGCGGCGTGCATCAGAAGGATGGGCTGATGTACCCGGATACACTGGTAGGAACCGACTCGCATACCACGATGATCAACAGTATCGGTGTAGTGGGCTGGGGAGTGGGAGGGATCGAGGCTGAAGCCGGTATGCTGGGACAGCCGGTCTATTTTCTGACACCGGATGTGGTGGGTGTCAATCTGACCGGGCGGCTGCGGGAAGGAGTCACTGCAACCGATCTGGTGTTGACGGTAACGGAAATGCTGCGTCGGGCCAATGTCGTGGGCAAATTCGTCGAGTTTTTCGGTGAAGGTGCAGCTTCGCTCAGTCTGCCGGATCGTGCCACGATTGCCAACATGGCCCCCGAGTACGGCGCCACTATGGGTTTTTTCCCGGTGGATGACGTAACACTGACCTACTTCCGTCATACCGGCCGTACTGATGAAGAAATCGATGCGTTTGAGCGCTATTTCAAGGCACAGGAATTATTCGGCATGCCGCACCCGGGAGAGATCGACTACAGCCAGGAGCTGACGCTCGATCTGAATACGATCGTGCCTTCTCTGGCCGGGCCGAAGCGCCCGCAGGACCGGATAGCACTCAAAGATCTGAAATACAGCTTTACTGAACTTTTCAGCAAATCTGTCAAGGAAAATGGTTATGGCAAACCGGCAGAAGTACTGAATGATATTTATTCCACCCGCGACAGCCGTCACGTGGAATCCAATCTTTGCATCGCCCCCGACACCAGTCAGAGTGAGTTGACGTTACCACCGGGCAGTGCGCGCAATGCGGTTGAAATGGTCAATAATCATCCCACGCAGCAGACTGCTGTCCCTGTATCGCCAGCACAACCGATCGAGTTGCATCATGGCGATATATTGATTGCCGCGATCACTTCCTGTACCAACACGTCTAATCCGAGTGTACTGATTGCGGCAGGTCTACTGGCTAAGAAGGCAGTGGAGAAAGGTCTGTCAGTCAAGAAACATATCAAGACTTCACTGGCACCCGGCTCCCGTGTCGTTACGGAATATCTCGGTGCTGCCGGTTTGCTGCCCTATCTGGAGCAGCTTGGTTTCAGTCTGGCCGGTTACGGCTGCACCACCTGTATCGGAAATTCCGGGCCTCTGCTGGAAGTCATTGAAGAAACCATCGTAAAGGATGATCTGGTATGTGCGGCCGTACTGTCAGGAAACCGTAATTTTGAGGCACGCGTTCATCCCAGCATTCGTGCCAATTTTCTGGCTTCTCCGCCGCTTGTGGTGGCCTATGCAATTGCTGGAACGGTGCTGAAAGATCTTACCTGTGAGCCGCTGGGAGAGGGTAAGGATGGCAAGCCTGTGTGGTTGCAGGATATCTGGCCGGACAGTGCCGAAATCGAATCGATGATGAAATTTGCGACCCAGGCAGAAACTTTCCGCCGGCTGTACAGTGATTTCACCCGGGACCACCCGCTCTGGAATGGCATTACCGCGGTTACAGGCAGGTTGTATGACTGGCCGGATTCTACCTATATTGCCGAGCCACCGTTTTTCGAGGATTTTTCTCTGGAGATCGACCGAACCAGAACACCGGATGCCATTCATGGTGCGCGTGCGCTGGCGATTTTTGGTGACTCGGTGACTACTGACCATATCAGCCCGGCGGGAGCCATCAAGGAATCCTCACCGGCAGGACAATATCTGCTGGCACATGGCGTTGCCCGGATGGATTTCAACAGTTACGGCTCACGCCGGGGCAATCACCATGTCATGATGCGTGGTACTTTTGCCAATGTGCGTATCAGAAATCTGATGATACCCGGCAGCGAGGGAGGCGTTACGCTGTATCGCAGCAAGGATGATCCCAATGGCAGGCAAATGAGTATCTTCGATGCAGCCATGCGGTATATCGAAGATGGAACACCTGTGATTGTATTCGCCGGCAAGGAATACGGTACCGGATCAAGTCGTGACTGGGCTGCTAAAGGCACGCAACTGCTGGGTGTCAAAGCAGTTGTCGCAGAGAGTTACGAACGTATCCATCGCAGCAATCTGGTCGGCATGGGTGTGCTGCCTCTGCAGTTCAAGGAGGGTGATAGCGTCAGTTCATTGGGTATTCAGGGCAATGAGACATTCGAGCTTCCTGATCTGGGCAATATTCAGCCACAGCAGGAAGTGACACTGATCATTCACGGGCAGGACGGCTCCCGCCGGGAAATCAGGCTGCGTTGCCGCATCGATACTGCTATCGAGGTCGACTATTATTACCATGGCGGTATTCTGCCTTATGTCCTGAGAAAAGCGTATGCGTGAGTTGCCTTGGTTTCAGTCGTCCGCGAGTTGATATCAGAATTATCGTGAAGCGCTGCAAGCTCTGAATGGTCCGTAAAAGAGATCATTCAGAGCCGGGGCTACACGTAACAATGTCGCGTATCGCACCGTATGACCGGCTCAGAATAAATATGATGGTGTAAAAGGCAGGAATTACCTTAGGGAACCTCTGAAAAACTACCTACGTTGCCATTTCTGCGTTAAAAATCGGCTTAAAATGCTCATTTATTATGTATAAACTCCGCTTTTTCGCCGATTTTTGCCTTGAACTGACTGCCTCGTCGACGTTTTTCAGAGGTTCCTTAGCCGAATCGGCCGGTAATGTAATCTTCAGTCTGTTTGTTCTTTGGTTTGATGAAGATAGTGTCGGTAGCGCCAAATTCGATCAGCTCACCCATATACATATAGGCGGTGTAGTCCGATACCCTGGCAGCCTGTTGCATATTGTGGGTCACGATCAGGATCGTAACCTTGTTTCTGAGATCCGAGATCAGTTCTTCGATACTTGCGGTTGCGATTGGATCCAGCGCAGAGGTGGGTTCATCAAATAAAAGGATTTCAGGATCCGTCGCCAGAGCACGGGCGATACACAGTCGTTGCTGCTGGCCACCCGAGAGATTGAAGGCAAGATCTGCAAGCCGATCTTTGACTTCTTCCCATAATGCAGCATTACGCAGTGCATTTTCTACCCGTTCCTCGAGAATGGAACGGCGTTTGACGCCCCGTATCCTGAGGCCATAGGCCACATTCTCAAAAATTGATTTGGGAAAGGGATTGGGTTTTTGAAATACCATGCTGATCCGCATCCTGACTTCGATCGGATCCACTTCGGGCGAGAGAATGTTTGCATTATCCGGGTGAAGGATGATCTCTCCCTCGTAATGGTTACGCGGATATAGATCATGCATGCGGTTGAAACACCGGAGGAAGGTCGATTTGCCGCAGCCCGACGGCCCGATCAGGGCAGTTACCTGTTTTTCATAGACCATCATATCGATATTTTTAAGTGCCTGATAACCCCCGTAATAGAAGTTCAGTTTATTGACCACTGATTTCTGGACAGTAGAATGAGTGTGGCCGCTGGCAGGTTTGAATATTTGCATGATTTTGATTTACCACTTGATATTTTTACGCAGACGATAGCGCAGATAAATAGCGAGTCCGTTCATCAGTAACGTCATGACGACCAGTACCAGGCCAGCAGCCGCTGCATTATGCTGAAAGGCTTCTTGCGGTCTCGATATCCAGTTGAACATCTGAATCGGCATGACTGTAAATGGCTCCATCAGCCATTGGAATGATATGAACGGGAACTGATCCTGAATGGGGGATGGAGGCAGAAAAGCAATGAATGTCAGTGCACCGATCGTGATGATTGGTGCTGTTTCTCCGATCGCACGCGCCAGTCCAATAATGACTCCTGTCAGAATACCGGCTGCGGAATAAGGCAGCACGTGATCTGATACTGTTTGCCATTTGGTTGCCCCCAGGGCATAAGCCCCTTCACGGATGGAAACGGGAATGGATCTGATCGCTTCACGGGTTGCAACGATGACGATTGGCAGAATCAGCAGCGCCAGTGTCAGCCCGGCTGAGAGGATACTCTGGCCCAGTCCGAGTTGATAGACGAACAGCCCCAGTGCCAGCAGACCATAAATAATGGAGGGTACACCCGCCAGATTGGTGACATTGATTTCGATGATTTCGGTGATGAGGTTTTTCGGTGCGTATTCTTCAAGATAAACACCGGCCGCTACACCGAGAGGAACGGCCGCTGCCGCTGTCACCAGCATGATCAGTGTCGTGCCGACCCATGCGGAGAGAATTCCGGCTGCTTCCGGTTTACGAGAGGGAAAGGAGGTGAAAAATTCCCAGGTCAGGCGTGGCATTCCGTCGATGACCATACTCCCGAACAGTGCGATGAACGTCAGAATTGCGATCATCAGTGCGGTAACACCTGCTACCAGCGCCAGCAAGTCCCAGCGCTTGTGATAAGCAATGATGGTACGTATTTCATTCAGATTGTCAGGGTGATTCATAGGTAGCATGGGTATCAGTAAACCTCACGGTATCGTTTACGCAGTAAATGCCCCAGGATATTGAAAACCAGGGTCAGCAGGAGGAGTGTCAGTCCCGCAGCAAAAATTGTTTGATATCCGACGCTGCCATGCGGCAAATCTCCCAGGCTGACCTGGACGATGTAGGTAGTAATGGTAGCTGCCGGTTCCATCGGGTTCCATACCAGATTGGGCTGCATGCCTGCTGCAATCGCAACTACCATGGTTTCTCCGACAGCACGGGAAATGCCGAGAATATAAGCGGCTGCAATACCGGACAAAGAGGCGGGCATCACTACTTTGATTGCCGTTTGGAATCGTGTGGCACCGATGGCGTACGACCCCTCCCGCAAGTGCATTGGCACAGAACGCATAGCATCTTCTGTCATTGAGCTGACGTAGGGAATGATCATGATTCCCATCACCAGCCCTGCAGACAGCAGACTGAAACCAGGCAGATCTGGAAGAATGGTCTGCAGCAGGGGGGTGACGAACAGTAACGCAAAATATCCATAGACGACTGTCGGAATGCCTCCAAGCAATTCAAGGAATGGTTTGGCTATCTCTCTCACCATGAAGGGTGCAAATTCCGAAAGATAGATAGCAATGATCGTACCAAAGGGAAGCGCTATGACGAGTGCAACCAGCGAACTGATGGCCGTTCCTGAAACAAGCGGAAGTATTCCGTAATGGGCATCGTCAAATAATGGTGTCCATTGTGTGTCTGTCAGAAATTCCCATACAGAAACATGCTCAAAAAATACCAGTGATTCCGAAATTAGCAGGTAAATGATGGCAAAGGTAATGAAAACGGAAAGAAAAGCGGCCAGGAACAGCAGCAGTTCTATTATTCGTTCTTTGAGGTATCGTTTATAGCTGCGACGTAGACTTCCGGGTGAATGATCGGTGTTGTTCGGGATAGTCATTCTGATCGTCGGGTAGCAATCCGGATATGTGGGGACGAGTCATTCTAGAAACCAATTATTACAGTTTGATGAAAATGGCAGGTTGAGAAACAAAGTAAGCTGGAATAAAGGAGCATTCAACTGAAAACAATTAAACCCGTCATAAATTCAGGTCGATATTGCAGAATGATTACTTTGTTGAAGTCGGGCTGGAGTAAATTTCATGACACTGAAACGCACCATAAAAGAATTTTCCACTTATCTGGGTGACCGGGAATCGATTCTTGACAGGGATTATCCGAGAGTTGCCGGTCAGATAGAGTTATTGTGGGGATATGCGGAATTTTATCGCTATCTGGAAAAACTGCTGATTACAGAAAAAGGGCGGGATCGTTCCGGTTTTCCATTTGAAGCAGTTCTGGAGCTCGATAAACTGAAGGAAATCCACGAACGGCTGTATCCGCGAACGAATTGAACCAGCGTACAGATAAAGCAAAAAAAAACCGGTGATATCACCCGCATTTTGGGGAGATGCTGCAGAAACCGCCCTTGAAAGGGCGGTTTTTGTATGACATTAAAATGCAGAGATGCAAATTATCCGGAGCGGAATGATTTTCAGCGGATAGATCTTAGTCAGCCTGTCTTCTGAGGAAAGCAGGAATATCCATCGGATCCATGCCAGCCTGCTGCATGGCTGTGACCGCAGCATTGCTCCTTCTTCCTGTTCTCATGACTGCAGGTTCATCCACCTGGTGAGAGGAAATTCTGTCATCGGTACCTGTTCGGGTATGGATAACGGTCATGGGTCTCTGGGATTGTTGATTGATATTGCCAAGCCCCGTTGCAACCAGTGTTACACGCAGACTGTCCCCCATATTTTCATCGATGACCGTCCCCACGATGACAGTTGCGTCTTCAGCCGTCATTTTCTTCACGATATCCATCACTTCCTGTACTTCACGCATTTTCATGGCTGAGCTGGCGGTGATGTTTACCAGTACGCCCCGTGCGCCTGTCAGCGTGATTTCTTCGAGCAACGGGCTCGCAACGGCTTCTTCTGCAGCCATACGTGAACGATCAACACCGCTGGCGACTGCAGAGCCCATCATGGCCATGCCCATTTCAGACATGACCGTTTTGACGTCAGCAAAATCCACGTTTACCAGCCCCGGACAATTGATGACTTCCGCGATACCTGCTACGGCGCCATACAGTACGTCATTTGCTGCCTTGAAGGCGTCCAGCATGCTGATATCATTGCCCAGCACTTTCATCAGTTTGTCATTCGGGATGACAATCAGTGAATCGACATGTTCTGCCAGTGCTTCCATTCCAGCCTGTGCTGCTTTCAGGCGTTTACCCTCGAAAGAGAATGGTTTGCTGACAACGGCAACGGTCAGGATACCCATTTCCTTGGCAATCTGGGCCACGACCGGAGCAGCACCCGTACCCGTACCTCCCCCCATCCCGGCGGTAATGAATAACATATCAGCGCCCTGGACGATTTCAGCAATATGATCCCGATCTTCCAGAGCGGCTTCCTTGCCAATATCCGGATTGGCGCCTGCTCCCAGTCCGCGGGTAACACTGGTACCCAACTGCAACAGGGTCTGTGCACGATTTCCCTGGAGTGCCTGCGCATCGGTATTCATGCAAATGAATTCGACACCTTTTACTTCATTGCGAATCATGTGATCCACGGCGTTTCCGCCACATCCGCCAATACCTATGACTTTGATGACGGCTTCAAGTGGTTCGGTATTCGTGATCTCAAACATTACGTTTCTCCTATTGCATGGTGAGTTTTCAAACAATATTCCGCAGACAAAACTTCATTAAAACCCGATTTAAAAATTTTCCTGAAACCATCCTTTCATTTTTGCCAGAATCTGCCTGGTAGAGCTGCTTTTCAGTTTTGCCTGATGGTGATGGAGACGATCTTCCATGCCGACCATCACCAGACCGATGGCAGTTGAGTATCTCGGTGTCCGTACCACTTCTTCCAGGCTGCCGTTATAGACCGGCAATCCCAGACGCACAGGCATGTGAAAAATCTCTTCCCCCAGCTCGACCATTCCCAGCATGGAACTGCTGCCGCCGGTGATGACGATCCCTGACGAGAGCAGCTGTTCGAAACCACTGCGTCTCAGTTCTGCCTGAATCAGCAGATAGAGCTCTTCCACGCGTGGTTCGATGACTTCAGCCAGGGTTTGCCGCGACAACGGGCGGGCACCACGATTTCCAACATCCGGAACCTCGACCATTTCGCGGATATCAGCCAGCGTGCGTAAGGCAATGCCATAACGACACTTGATATCCTCCGCGTCTTTCGTGGGGGTGCGCAGCGCCATGGCGATGTCATTGGTGATCTGGTCACCTGCCACCGGGATTACCGCAGTATGTCTGATTGCACCATCCGTAAAAACAGCGATATCGGTGGTTCCTCCGCCGATATCGACCAGACATACGCCCAGATCTTTTTCATCTTCGGAAAGCACTGCTTTGGCCGAGGCCAGTGGCTGGAGCACCAGATCACGCACATCCAGTCCGCAGCGATGGATACATTTGGCGATATTCTGGGCAGCGGATACTGCTCCGGTTACGATATGCACCTTGACTTCCAGCCGGATACCGCTCATTCCGACAGGTTCGCGCACGTCTTCCTGGCCATCGATAATGAATTCCTGGTTCAGGATATGCAGGATCTGCTGATCGGCCGGAATATTCACCGCCTTGGCAGTTTCCATCACTTTCTCGACATCTGCCTGAGTGACTTCCTTGTCCTTGATCGCCACCATGCCATGTGAATTGAAACCGCGGATATGGTTACCGGCGATCCCGGCATACACTTCACTGATCCGACAGCCCGCCATGAGCTCAACTTCCTCGAGGGCACGCTGAATAGCATTGACGGTCGCTTCAATGTTGACGACCACCCCCTTTTTCAGGCCGCGTGAGGAGTGGCTGCCCAGGCCGATGATCTCGAATCCACCTTCGGGCTTCATTTCAGCGACAATGGCCACGATTTTCGATGTGCCGATATCAAGACCGACAATCAGATCTTTGCCTTCCTTGACTTTACTCATTTGAAAATCCCCCCGATTTCATAGTCATAGTGTTCTGTCTGCCCTGAGATTCAATGCAATGTCAGGGTATGCGTATTGCAAACCCGCTGGCATAGCGCAGATCCACATAAGCGGAACTTCCGTACCGATCCAGATTTTCATTATATTGCGTACGCACCGCTACATAACGTTTCAAACGCTGTTCGATCTGCTCTCTTCCCAACTTGAGCCAGGTTCCCGTGTTCAATCGAACATGCCAGGCATGCCGTGGAGTCAGCACGATTTCTGTGGCAGTTTGTCCGGTTGGCTGCAGTAATTTATTGAAAATGCGATATTGTTGAGTAATCAAACGACTGCTGTTATCGGGACCAGCAAACACTGGAAGACGCACATTATCCATTATTGCGTGAAATATTTCTCCATTTGTATTGACCAGGGCCGTTTCTCCCCAGTATGCAAGCGGCTTATGCTCTTCCAATAATATGTTCAATGCAGGCGGCCATTCACGCAGAATTTTAACCGATCTGATCCATGGCAATTCCATAAAAGCGTTCTGCAATGTTTTCAGATCGATCATGATGAAATTACCGTTTGCCGAATTGTGTACGACCTGTTCGATCTGATCACGGGTGATATGTGCCAGACTGACATTACCCGTCCGATTCTTATCCATGGCTTCCACCCGGACTTCCCTCAATGAAAAAAACGGCAATGCCAATATTCTGGTTCCCACTACATAGATCGTAGCCAGCAGAACACCCGTCAGCAGGACATTTGCCAGAAAGTTCAGGGATTGATGATCGTTCCACATACGTCTGTTTACAGTTGTCCGATTGTCCTGATTGCCCGGAATCCGGATGAATGGCTCTCTACGGATAGCAGGGTGTGAAACATGACAATCAGATACTTTTCAACGCTCACAGCTCAGCTCCAGAATCTGAACAACGAGTTCATCGAAGGAAATGCTTGCCGCCTTTGCCGCCATTGGCACGAGACTGTGGTCGGTCATTCCTGGCGAAGTATTGGTTTCAAGGAAAAAAGGTTGCTCATTTTCATCCAGAATCAGGTCCACCCTGCTCCATCCGGTACATCCCAATATCTGGTGAGCATACAAGGCCTGTTCCTGGATACGGGTGGTTAACGCTGCCGATAACCCGCTGGGGCAGGTATAGCGTGTGCTCTCGGAAAAATACTTGGCCTGGTAGTCATACAATCCTTCTGCCACATCGATGCGCACCAGGGGAAGGGGCATATTGTCCAGAATGGCGGCAGTCAGTTCGATTCCCTGGATGAACTGTTCGGCCAGTACCAGTGAATCGTATTCTGCAGCTGCCTGATAAGCGGATAGAAAATCCTGTTCATTGTCCACTTTGTTCAGTCCGAGGGTCGAACCCTCCCGGGCGGGTTTGATGATCAGCGGCAATCCCAGCCTGTCTGCCACATCCCGGAAACGGCTGCCGGCATCGAGCCTGATGTAATCAGGCGTATCGATACCTGCTGCCTGCCAGATCATTTTTGTGCGCCACTTATCCATTGCCAGTGCACTGGCGAGTATTCCACTGCCGGTATAAGGCAGTTCCATCAGTTCCAGTGCACCCTGGACCGAACCGTCTTCTCCGTAACGGCCATGCAATGCGATAAATGCCCGATCGAAACCTTGCTGCAGAAGGTTTTCCAGAGGTTGCCCGGCCGGATCGAATGCATGGGCATTCACCTTGCTCCGCTGCAATGCTGCCAGAACGGCTTGACCGCTTCTCAGCGAGATTTCGCGTTCAGCGGAACGTCCCCCCAGCAATACAGCTACTTTTCCAACGTCACGGGTGTTCACTGTGTACTTCCTCCGCGCTGTCCGATGATGCGAACTTCGGTGATCAGTCTGATTCCGGTGGTCTGGTGAACGGTATTTCGCACGGTATCGATGATTGCCTCGATTTCAGAAGCAGTGGCGTGGCCGCAGTTGATGATGAAATTGGCATGTAACGTGGAAACCATTGCGTCACCGATACGGAAACCTTTCAGACCGCACTGTTCGATCAGCCTGGCAGCATGATCTCCTGGCGGATTCCGGAAAACCGATCCCGCGCTGGGAAACTTTAGGGGTTGAGTCTTGATGCGTGCAGTCAGCAGCGTTCTGACAGCCTGACGCGAATTTTCCATTTTACCTGGACGAAGCCGGAACCAGCCGCCGGTAAACCAGACATCGGGTGTATCGGACGAGGGTGTTCCCTGCAACTCGACATGACGATAGCCAACCTGGTAGTCCTCCGGTATACGTTCGCGCACAATCCCGCTGCGATCGATCGTTGTGACGCGCTCTACCCGATCCCAGGTTTCAGAGCCGTAACAACCGGCGTTCATTGCCAGTGCACCGCCAACGGTACCAGGAATGCCTGCCAGAAATTCTGCACCTGTCAGGTTGTGTGAGGCAGCAAACCTGGCTAGTTTGGCACAGGAGACGCCCGCTCCGGCATAAATCAGACCACCGCTTTCGTTCTGCTCGACCAATGACAGATCATTGAGTTTTGCATGCAATGCAATGACTACCCCGGGCAATCCACCATCCCGGACCAGCAGATTGCTGCCCAGCCCGATCATGACAACCGGCTCATTTTTCGGCCAGTGGCGTAAAAACAGAGCAAGATCTTTCAGATCGGCCGGCTGGTAGAAACAGGCGGCATGCCCGCCGGCACGCCAGGAAACATGCCGTTTCATAGGTTCATGCTGACGCAGCTCACCCCGCAGCAGGCGTGTGTCGATACCGGATGTGCAGGATTGCAGATCTGGGGTATCCATGATTGGCAGTTGAATTTTTGTCTGCATGCTTTCCTGATCAGCCTGTTATCAATGTCAGCTTCATCGCCGGTTCTGCCAGATCAGGGGCGGATTTCCCGATCGATCCGGCTCCCATGATGAGTACTACATCTCCATCTTGTGCAATGGTATGAATGGCCGCTTTCAATTCATCGATCTGCTCGATATAAATAGGCTCGATCTTTCCCTGCACTCTGATTGCTCGCGCCAGAGATTTACTGTCAGCTGCAATGATAGGTTCTTCACCAGCAGGATAAACTTCGGTCAGCAGCAATACATCAGCGCCGGATAACACCCGGACGAAATCCTCGAATAAATCCCGGGTGCGGCTGTAGCGGTGTGGCTGAAATGCCAGAACCAGACGTCGACCGGGAAAAGCATTGCGGGCAGCTGCCATCGTGGCGGCAATTTCTGCAGGATGATGTCCGTAATCGTCGATCAGGGCGAAAGATCCCCGATCCGGCAAGGGGATCTCGCCATATTGCTGAAACCGCCTGTCTACTCCACCAAAGGTGGCCAATGCTTTTACGATTGCTTCATCCGGTACGCCCAGCTCGTTACCGACGGCGATGGCAGCCAGTGCGTTCAGGACATTGTGTTTACCTGGGAGGTTGAGCGTGACTTCCAGTATTCGCGGTGAGCCATTGACCCCAATATGGGCGAGAAAATGCATTCTGCAGCGGTCGTGCCGGATGTTGGTGGCGCGCATCTGCGCATCTTCCGATGCGATGCCATACGTGGTTACCGGCCGGGTAATCATGGAAATGATTTCACGCACGTGGGGATCGTCCACGCACAGTACTGCCATACCGTAAAAGGGCAGATGTTCGATGAATTCAACAAAGGTCTGTTTGAGCCGGTTGAAATCATGCTCGTAGGTGTTCATGTGATCGGCATCGATATTGGTCACCACCGTCAGAACCGGCTGCAGATAAAGGAATGAAGCATCGGATTCATCCGCTTCGACCACGATGAATTCACCCTTGCCCAATCTGGCATGACTGTCGACCGTCTTGAGCCTGCCGCCAATGACAAATGTCGGATCCTGGCCTGCTTCCGCCAGGATACTGGCAACCAGACTCGTGGTGGTGGTTTTGCCATGAGTGCCGGCAATGGCAATACCGCGGCGCAAGCGCAGCAGCTCTGCCAGCATCATGGCACGAGGTACCACGGGGACACGCCGTTCGCGTGCTGCAACCACCTCCGGGTTATCGGGATGGATAGCCGTCGAGATAACAACGGCATCGGCAGATTGAATATTTTCGGCTGCATGGGTGTGATGAATAACAGCACCCAGGCACTGCAGGCGTCTGGTGGTGGAATTGCTGTGCATATCTGAACCGCTGATCTGGAAACCCAGGTTGATCAGTACTTCGGCGATGCCGCCCATACCGGAGCCGCCGATTCCTACGAAATGGATATGTCTGATTTTATGCTTCATTGGTTTGTCCCGATAATTGCTGACAGGCTTCAGCCACCGTTTGTGCAGCTTCAGGCATGGCCAGTGCACGTGCGCGGGTTGCCATGGCCTGTAATTGTGCGCGTGAGCAGGTTATCAGCCATTGTGCAAGTGAAGCGGCTGTCAACTCTGATTGCGGCCATAAAACAGCCGCCTGGTGGTCACTCAAAAACCGGGCATTGGCTGTCTGGTGATCATCCGCCGCGTAAGGATAAGGTATCAGAATACTGGCAACACCTGTGGCTGCCAGTTCAGAAATGGTCAGGGCACCAGCACGGCAGATCACCAGATCGCAATCCTGATAATGTACAGCCATATTCTCGATGAATGCCACCAGATTTCCTGTGACGCCATGGTCGGCGTAAGCCTGCTGCAGAGCGTCGAGGTGAGCTTTCCCGGACTGGTGAGTAACGTATGGTCGCTGATCTTCAGGAATCATACTCAGAGCCTGTGGCAGCACGGTGTTCAGAACTTGTGCACCGAGGCTGCCACCAACCACCAGGATGTGCAAATTGCCTGTCCGGTGTGCATAGCGTGTTTCCGGTGATGGGAGTCGGGTGATTTCTGTGCGCACCGGGTTACCGGTAATCCGGATTTTATTTTCCGGACCCGTGAGGGCACCCGGAAATGCCAGCAGGATACGATCGGCAATTCTTGCCAGTATCTTGTTGGTCAGGCCGGAGATCCTGTTTTGCTCGTGAATCAGCAAAGGTTTTCCAAGTAAAACGGTCATGATTCCTCCGGGCAGTGCCGGATACCCTCCCATTCCTAATACCACCTGCGGTTGCTGACGGCGCAATATCCGGAAACTTTGCCAGCAGGCTTGTGCCAGCCTCCATGGCAGTAACAGATAGCTGCTCAGTTTTTTGCCGCGCAACCCGGAAAAATTGATCAATTCGATGGAAAAACCGTGTTGTGGCACCAGTGTGGCTTCCATACCGTTACGGGTGCCCAGCCAGACGATTCGCCAGCCGTTCGCCTGCATGGAACGAGCGACTGCAAGCCCTGGAAATACATGCCCTCCGGTACCGCCTGCCATAATCATGATCGTACGGGACAAGATATGAACTCCATGTGCAGTGTATGCTGCTGATCAGAGTGTGTGTCTTCTCTCATGCATTTAACCCTCTGCGTTTCAATCTGTTTTCCCAGTCGATTCGCAGCAGTATGGCGATGGCGATACTGTTGGTGACGATACTGCTGCCGCCATAACTCATGAAGGGCAATGTCAGCCCTTTGGTAGGGAGTAATCCCATATTGACGCCCATGTTGATGAAAGCCTGTAAACCCAGCCAGACACCGATACCCTGTGCGACCAGTGAACCGAATTGATCTCCCAGTTTGGCCGCTGTACGGCCGACTTTGAAAATACGCACCAGCAAAAAGAAAAACAGTGAAATCACGGTGACGACCCCTGCAAAACCAAGTTCTTCGGCCAGTACGGCAAACATGAAATCGGTGTGTGCTTCCGGCAGATAATTCAATTTTTCCACGCTGCTTCCCAGACCGACTCCCCACCATTCACCGAGCCCGAACGCGATCAATGCATGCGTGAGCTGATAACCTTTGTCGAAGGGATCGTTCCATGGATCAAAAATAGCATTGATACGATCCATACGGTAAGGCTCGATGACGATCAGCAGCGCCAGCAGTACCGGCACCAGGCATATCAGTCCGAAAAACATTTTCAGACTCATTCCATTCATGAACATGATGGACAGGACGATGGCCGCGATAACGACCGTGGCGCCCAGATCCGGTTCCATCAGTAATAACAGGGAGACGACGGTCAGTAACGCGAGGATGGGCAGGAAACCCTTGAAAAAATGATCCTTGAAAGCCGCTTTGCGTACGACATAATCTGCTGTAAAAATCAGAATGATCAACTTCATCAGTTCGGAAGGCTGGAAACTGGTGATTCCCAGAGGCAGCCAGCGGCGACTGCCATTGATCTCATGGCTGATTCCCGGAATCAGGACCACGAGCAGTAACAGGATGCCCAATCCCAGCAGGTAGTGGGAGTAAGTCTGCCACCAGCGCAGTGGTATCCGGAAACAACCGATTCCGACAGCTATTCCCGCCAGTATGTACAAAGCCTGCCGGGCAAGAAAGTAGTAATTGTTTCCTTCACCAAATTTCGATTCGGCGATCGCGATCGAGGCGGAATACACCATGACCAGCCCCAGGCCCAGTAAAAGCAGCACGGTTGAAACCAGCAGCAGATCCAGTTCGGGCTGAATGGGCTGATTGTGCGGAGCGGAAGTGGATGGACTCATCATGGGCTTAGTGACATGTCTGTGCTGTCAGTACGAACTTGCGCTCGATCAGGCGGACGGCAGCCGTGAAAACCTCAGCGCGGTGAATGTAATTGTTGAACATATCGAGACTGGCACAAGCGGGAGAGAGCAGAACGACATCTCCGTGCTCTGCCAGCAGAAAGCTTACCTGTACCGCTTCATCCATGGTGGTTACCCGGTGTATCGGTACATTGCTGGCCTGGATGGCCTGTGCAACTTTGTCTGCATCCCTTCCCAGCAGTACGACACTGCGCACATGCTTGCTGACTGGCTGTTCCAGAGGGGAAAAATCCTGCCCTTTGCCATCTCCACCTGCAATCAGAATCACGTTTTTGCGAAACCCGTTCAGTGCGGCAACAGCTGAGCCTATGTTGGTGCTTTTAGAATCGTCGTAAAACGTTACGCCATTGAACTCGGCAACTTTCTGCATACGGTGCGGCAATCCCCTGAAAGTACGCAAAGCATGCAACAACGGCTCGAAAGGCAGATCGACCGCCCGGCACAACGCCAGTGCAGCCAGCGCATTGGCGGCGTTATGCAGTCCTGTGACGGCAAGCTCGCTGGTTTTCAGCAAATGGGTACTGCCTTGTGCCAGCCATACATCCGATCCGCCGGGGAGCAAACCAAATTCTTGGTCCGACACGGGTGCGGACAGACCAAAAGTCACCTGTTTACTGTTTTTATCCGCCATGGCATACACCCTGGCATCATCACGATTGAGTATCTGCACGCAACCATTATTATGCGGGCGGGAAAATATCCGTGCTTTTGCGGCGGCATATTCTTCGATACTGTCGTATCGGTCCAGATGATCTTCGCTCAGGTTCAATACCGTTGCTGCATCCGGCCGCAGGCTGCTGGTGGTCTCCAGTTGAAAACTGGAAAGTTCCAGCGCCCATAAATGAGGCCATTTATTTGCATCCATCCGTTGCATCAGTGTATCCAGTGCTGCCGGGCCGATATTGCCTGCTACCTCCACATCCCATCCGGCATTTTTTACCATTTCACCGACCATGCTGGTGACTGTGGTTTTCCCGTTGGAACCGGTGATCGCAAGAATTTTTGTACCCGGTGGTGCGTACTGATCGAGTGCAACGGCAAACAGCTCGATATCACCGATTACGGGCACACCCTGCTGCAATGCTGCCTGTACCAGTGGTTCGGCTACTGCCACACCCGGACTGATGGCAATTGCATCGATCCCCTGGAACAATTCTTCCTTCAACGGGCCGCAGAATATGGCCTCATCCGGCACGATCCGGCTTATCAGTTCGAGATTGGGCGGGCTGGTGCGTGTATCAGCCACTGACAGCTGTGCACCGAGCCGGGAAAGCCACTTGACCATGGAAATCCCGGTTTTCCCCATGCCCAGAACCAGTATTTTTTTGCCGGTATAGTTCATCGCAATTTCAGGGTTGATAAGCCGATCAGTACCAGAATGATGGTAATGATCCAGAATCTCACCACGACCTGATTTTCCTTCCATCCTTTGAGTTCATAATGGTGATGCAGGGGTGCCATGCGAAAAACGCGCTGACCAAACAGTTTGAAGGAAGCCACTTGAATCATGACTGACAGAGCTTCCATGACGAATACGCCTCCCATGATGACCAGAACAATTTCCTGTCGGACAATGACGGTGATCACTCCCAGTGCTGCGCCTAATGCCAGAGCGCCGACATCGCCCATGAATACTTCCGCCGGGTAAGTGTTGAACCACAAAAATGCCAGACCGGCTCCTGTCAGCGCACCACAGAATACCGCGAGTTCACCCGCATTGGGAATATGTGGAATACCGAGATATTTGGCAAACACGGCATGGCCGGCAACATAAGCGAAGATGGCCAGAGCGCCACTGATCATGACGGTGGGCATGATGGCCAGGCCATCCAGCCCATCTGTCAGGTTGACGGCATTGCTGGTACCAACGATCACCAGATAGGTCAGCACGATAAACAGGAATGTTCCCAGCGGAATGGCCACTTCCTTGAAGAATGGTACGATCATTTCGGTGTGCTGGGGAAGATCGGCTGTCATGGCAAGATACACTGCGACCAGCGAGGCAATGATCGATTGCCAGAAGAATTTGGATGAAGCTGAAAGCCCTTTGGAATTGCGCTGTATTACCTTGCGATAATCATCTACCCAGCCGATTGCGCCGAATCCCAGTGTCGTCAGTGATACCACCCAGATGTAGCGATTGCTCAGGTCCGCCCATAAAAGTGTGGTCACGATTACGGCCGTCAGGATCAGTGTGCCGCCCATCGTCGGTGTACCTGCTTTGATCAGGTGAGACTGAGGGCCGTCATTGCGCACGGACTGGCCGACTTTACGTGCGGTCAGGCTGCGTATCATGGCCGGGCCGATCAGAAACGAAATGCTCAACGCAGTCAGTGCCGCCAGCATGGTACGCAGCGTGATGTAACTGAATACATTGAAAGCGCGGATATCTTCTGCAATCCATTGAGAAAGTGCCAGCAGCATTCTAGGGTTTCCGTTGTAATGTCCGGTTGCGAATCCGGAAAACTGTTTTTGTCCGGCTATTCATTGCCATTCATTCCGAAATACATTTACGCCTGCAATTGTTCTATCACGCGTTCCATTTGCATGAAACGCGATCCCTTGACCAGGATGAAAACATGTTCGTCCAGACAGCTTTTCGCTTTTTCCAGCAAGGTGTCCAGATCGGCAAAATGCTGTGCTCCGCGACCAAACCCTGCAACAGCCTGCCGGCTTGATTCTCCCAGTGCCAGCAATACATCCACACCCGCGCTTGCGGCCTGTTGACCGATTCTGTGATGGAACGTTGCCGTATCAGCACCAAGTTCACCCATATCACCCATGATCAGAATTTTTTTGCCAGGCATTTCTGCCAGGACGTTCAGTGCAGCCTGCATGGAATCCGGATTGGCGTTATAGGTGTCATCGATCAGAACTGACCGGTTCAACCCGGTTTTTTTCTGCAAACGCCCGGGGACACCCCTGAAGCTGTGCAAACCTTCAGCAATCGAGCTTGTGCTGATACCGGCAGCCGTGGCGGCTGCCGCCGCTGCCAGTGCGTTGTAAACATTATGACGACCTGGCACCTGTAGCGTTATTTCGATTGTGTCATCAGGCAATTGCAGCAGCCATCGATCGCCTGACGGATGTGCCGGCTGGCGTGCGCTGACTGCAGCAGTGCCATTCATGCTGAAATCCACAACCGGCCTGTTTCCGGCAAGCTGCCGCCAAAGCCGGGCATGGGGGTCATCCGCATTGATGACGGCAACTCCCTGTTCTTCCAGTCCCTCGAAGATTTCTCCTTTGGCACGGGCGATGGCTTCGGTGGTCCCCAGATGCTCGATATGAGCCGTGCCTGCATTGGTGATCACGGCAATCGTAGGCGCAGCAAGCCGGCTCAACCAGGCGATTTCACCCGCGTGGTTCATCCCCATTTCGATGACTGCGCCAACATGACAGGAATCGAGTTGCAACAGCATCTGCGGTACACCGATGTCGTTATTCAGATTGCCGGTCGTCGCAAGAACGTTTTCCAATCCGAATTCACATCCAAAAATGGCTGCAATCATTTCCTTGACGGTGGTTTTGCCATTACTGCCTGTCACGGCAACCAGTGGAAGGGTGAAACGCCGACGCCAGGATGCCGCCAGTTGTCCAAGGCCCAGCCGGGTATCCTTCACTTTGATCCAGCCAAAATCAGGTTGAGTCGGGAGGATAGCTGTGTCAGCCGAAACCATGGCTGCAACGGCACCGTTTTCGATGGCTGCGGAAATGAAACGATGGCCGTCAAACTGCTCACCGGACAGTGCAATGAAGAGATCACCCGGTTTCAGGGTACGACTGTCGGTGCTGACTCCGGTGAATACGGCGTTGTCACCAGACCAGTCTGCGTGCAGGGCCAGTGCAGCTTCCTGTATGCTCATCATCCTTGCACCTGTAATTCCGGGCCGGCCAGGTCATGCAATACCTGCCGTACTACTTCGCGATCGTCATACGGATATTTCTTTCCCTGTATTTCCTGACTGGTTTCTGCGCCCTTGCCGGCGATCAGTACGATATCGCCTTTGCGTGCACCGTGAATGGCCCGGTAAATGGCGGCCGTGCGATCCACTTCGGACGTGCAGTGTTTGCCGCTGGCACCGAGCATGACTTCGCTGATGATGTTTGCAGGGTTTTCATTACGCGGATTATCGCTGGTGATGATGACTTCATCGGCCAGGCGTGAGGCAATTTCTCCGATCAGCGGGCGCTTGCCACGATCTCTGTCTCCGCCGCAACCGATGACACAGATCAGTTTTGCCTGATTTTTCCGAATTCGTTTTTTGATGCGGGTGCCGGCCAGTGTTTCGCGCAACCCGGTCAACACTTCGTTCAGCGCATCGGGAGTATGCGCATAATCGACAATGACGACGGGTTGATTGCCTCCTCCCAGTTTTTCCATTCTTCCGGGAATCGGCTGAACCTGTCGTAACGCGGTGATTGCATCATCGAGATCGATATTGCTGGCGAGCAGGGCGGCCAGAACAGCCAGCAGATTATAGGCATTGTAGCGGCCAGTCACATTGCACTGCAGGCTGGCGTACCGGTTGCAGAATTCGACATCGAAGCCGATCTGCTGTGTGGTGAATTGCAGATTGCTGCCGTAGAGTATTTTCTGATTACCAGTTGTTTGTGCAGTTTGGCGAGGTTGCTTGAAACCATAACCAATGATCGACAGATCTTTTCCGGCCAGTTGTTGCGACAGCTCTACACCCAGTACTTCATCCAGATTGAGGACGGCGTATTGCAAACCTTCCCAGAAGAACAGTTTTGCCTTGGCAGCAGCATAGGCATCCATACTGTCGTGATAGTCCAGATGGTCGCGCGTCAGATTGGTCAGTACGGCGACAGCAAATTCCGATCCGATCAGTCTGTCCTGAGAAAGACCATGTGAGGAAGCTTCCATCACCAGTGAGGATGCTCCTTGATGTAGATATTCAGCCATCAGCTGCTGCAGATAAACGGCATCGGGAGTCGTGTGTTCGGAAGGGTATAATGCACCCGGGAATCCATGCCCGAGCGTTCCGATTACGGCAGTTTTTTTCCCCAGAGCAGCCATGGCTTGCGCATACCATTGACTGCAGGTGGTTTTGCCATTGGTGCCGGTGATTCCAACCAGCCATAAATGTCTGGAAGGATGACCGTACGCTTCACTGGCGATTTTCCCGGCTTCGTGACGCAGCCCGGCCACACCCAGATTGGGTATCTTCCACTCGGGTTTCCAGGAAAATCCCTGCTTTTCCCAGATGATCGCGTTGACACCCCGTGCAATGGCCTGCGGAATATCGTTGCGCGCATCATGACGTTCACCGGCACACGCCAGAAAAGTATCGCCCGGCTTGAGTTTCCGGCTATCTGCCACCAAATGTCGTACTTTGACATCCAGCTGATTCAGCAGGCAGGCTGCATGACCTTCATCTGATCTCGAATCCGACGAGGTGCTCATCATCCTTTATCTTCCAATCTGGCGGGAACGGGGGACGTCACCAGATTGCCAAGTGAATCATCAAACGGCACATTCAGTATCCGCAATGTACCTTCCATTACCCGGCTGAATACCGGCGCTGCTACCGTGCCGCCATAATAACGCCCGCTGGAAGGTTCATCGATCATGATTGCCATGATGACACGCGGATCGGATGCCGGTGCAAAGCCGACAAACGAAGAAATATAGCGATCGCTGGCGTACCCTTTCCGTTTTTCCAGACGTTTGTGCGCGGTACCGGTTTTTCCTGCCACACGGTAACCGTTGATGCGTGCACCGCTGCCGGTGCCTTCCGGTTGCACCGCAAGTTCCAGCATTTTACGTACGGATTGTGCGGTTTCATGTGAAATAACCTTCTGACCGACAGCCGGCGTATCGCGCTTCAGCAGTGTGATGGGCTTCAGTTCTCCATCCGTGGCAAACAATGTATAAGCCCGCACCAGTTGCATCAGGCTGACTGAAATACCATGCCCGTAGGACATGGTGGCTTGTTCGATCGGGCGCCATTTGTTATATGCGCGTAGCTGGCCACTTGCTTCTCCGGGAAAGCCAATACCGGTTTCAGTGCCGAAACCGGAGCGGTCGAGCATTTCCCAGAATGTTTTGGGTGGCAGTAACAGGGCGATTTTTGCTGCGCCCACGTTACTCGAGGTCTGAATGACCTGGGAGACGGTCAGATTACCCTTATCACGCACATCGCGAATGATGGCTTTACCTATTCTCATCGTTCCGCCGGAGGTCTCCATCAGCGTGTTTGCCTTGACGCGACCCGTTTCCAGTGCCACGGCGATGGCAAAAGGCTTCAATGTCGAACCTGGCTCGAAAGTATCGACCAGCACACGATTGCGGATGACTTCGTTATTCATGCTCGCGCGCTGGTTGGGGTTGAAAGCCGGGTAATTGGCCATTGCCAGCACTTCACCTGTTTTGACATCCAGGGCCACGATACTGCCGGTTTTGGCGTGCTGCTCTTTTACTGCACGCGCCAATTCCCGGTAAGCGAGATACTGTATCTTGCTGTCGATCGACAGCACCACATCCTGGCCGGATTTGGGAGATCGGATCTGTCCGACGTCTTCCACGACACGCCCGATCCGATCCTTGATGACACGCCGTTTGCCGTCTTCACCCGTTAGTACATCCTGCCATGCCAGTTCTACACCTTCCTGTCCGCGTCCGTCTACATCGGTAAAACCCAAAATATGAGCAGCTAGTTCGCGTGATGGATAGTAACGATAAAACTCGTGCTTGAGGTACAAGCCCTTGATGTTGAGTTCAGCGATCTTATTCGCTCTTTCCGGTGGCAGTTGTCGTTTCAGATACACAAATCGCTTATCGCTGCTGAGACGTTCCTGAACAGTGGCTTTGCTCACATCCAGCAGATCGGCCAGCTGCCCGATCTGTTCCGGTGTGGCACTCACTCTCTGGGGATCGACCCATACGGATTTGACGGGCGCGCTGATGGCAAGGATTTCACCATTGCGGTCTTTGATGCTGCCGCGCTGGGAGTTTTGTTCAATGACCCGGAGATAGCGTGACTGTCCCTGCTGCTGCAGAAAATCCTTGTTCAGTGCTTGTAAATAAACAGCCCGGGCAACCAGTATGATCAGGGATATCAGCAAAAATCCCTGTATGAGGCGAGAGCGCCATTCTGGAAGATCCACAGCAGCGGATTTGCGAGAGGGATTGAACAGGATTTTCATTCAGTCGCACCTGACGAATGATCGGGATGAATGGCCAAAATATTTCCAGCAGCAGGCGGAGGCATAGTCATGCCGAGTTCTTTTCGCGCGATTTTTTCCACACGCGCAGGCATGGCCAACGTGGTTTGTTCCAGCCGCAGTTGGTTCCACTCGGTTTCCAGTTGTTCGGTCAATTGCTGAGCTTCTTCCTGTTCCATGAACAGTTTGCGTGATTCATACCGGGCGGTTACGATGCCCAGACCGCAGATAACCAGCACCATAAACAGGAAAATGTTCAATTTGATCATCGATCCACCTTGCTGCTGGTTTCCAGCTTTTCTGCCACCCGCATGACAGCACTGCGCGCTCGCGGATTGGCAGCCACTTCATTCTCGCCGGGGCGAATTTTTTTACCGATGGTCTGCAATGTCTGTCTGCTGTGCATGCGACTCTCCTCATCCCGTACAGGCAGTTTTCGCGGCAAAGTGTCCGTGCCTGCCTGCATGCGCATGAAACGCTTGACGATACGATCTTCCAGTGAATGAAAGCTGATCACTACCAGCCGGCCGTTTGCATTCAGCAGTTCCACGCATTGCGGCAGTGTCACCGATAATTCTTCAAGTTCCTGATTGAGATGAATCCGTATCGCCTGGAAGGTGCGCGTCGCCGGATGCTGCCGACCGTCCCGGTGGCCGAACTTGCGCACGACCGCTGCCACGATCTCGGCAAGCTGAAACGTGGTAACAATGGGCTGGCGTGTCTGTGCCATAACAATTGCGCCTGCAATCTGTCCAGCATACCGTTCTTCGCCATAGGTTCTGATCACCTCCTTCAATTCTGTTTCTGTCACAGTGGTCAGCCACTTCGCTGCTGTTTTTCCCCGGCTGGAGTCCATGCGCATATCCAGCGGGCCGTCATGGCGGAAGCTGAATCCGCGTGAAGCCTCATCCAGCTGGATCGATGACACGCCCAGATCCAGCAGGATGCCGTCAACCCGGCTTACACCCAGCGACTCCAGTGCTGTGCGTATTTGTGCATAACTGCCGTGTACTGCCTGAAACCTTTCATCCTGAATGGATCGGGCTGCGGAAATGGCCGCCGGATCCTTGTCGAATGCAATCAATCGTCCTGATTCTCTCAACCTGGACAGAATCAGGCGGCTATGACCACCTCTGCCGAAGGTTGCATCTACATAAATACCATCAGCTCTGATATTCAGCGCATCGGTAGCTTCTTCCAGCAAAACGGGTACATGCACGGCACTATTGGCGCACTACAGCGAGAATCCTTCCAGCTCGGGAGGAATATCCCCGTCCTTGTAGGTCGTTGCTGTATCGATTTCCAGATCCCATTTCGCCATATCCCAGAGTTCAAATTTCTCACCCTGCCCCGCGAGTACGACTTCTTTCTGCAAACCGGCAAACTGTCTCAGAGGGGCGCTGATCAGAATACGGCCGGAACTGTCCATTTCAACGTCACTGGCATTACCGATGATGAGTCTTTGCAAACTTCGAATCTGCGGGCTGAAACTGGGAAAGCTGTTCAATTTTTTTTCAATCGGTTCCCAGACGGGCTGAGGGTAAATCAACAGGCATCGGGAAGGATCAGCAGTCACGACGATATTGCCTCCACAACTGGCAAACAATTCATCACGATATTTCGCGGGAATCGCAAGTCTTCCCTTGCTATCGAGACTTAACTGGGTGGAGCCACGAAACATTTCGTCCCTTTTGATTTCAATGGAGGTGCCTGTTTGATGATTGAATCATATTTACCCCACTAACACCCACAATTATGCATATTTCACCACTTTAACCCACTTTACTCAATAAAAATTTGCATAATTGAGTAAGAAAGAATTTTTATACTGTTGTAACAATGACTTAATGGGATTAACAGATGATCTTTTCGAATAAAACAGCTCGATAAAGAGGGCTGGTTTCGGGATCGGGACAGGGCGTGGTATAAACCTGAAAATATTTAGGAACCTCTGATCAAGTCCTCCATGAGCCACATTGCAGGCAAAATCGTGATGATCGCAAGAAGCACGACGAAGGTCGTAGCCATTGCTACGATGCCGAGGAGTGCGACACAGTGAGCGCACGATTTTGCCGCAACCCTTTTGGGCACTGGTTTTGCGGATGGACTGCAGCGTTGAGCTCGTTGTGAAGGGGGGTTACCATTCACTGCCTCGCTCGCCTTGCATTCCATCCGCAAAACACAGTGTGCGGCCATATGGGGCTTGGTCAGAGGTTTCTTGAGGGACCGATATGGCTTTGGTATTTTGGGAACAGGCTGTCAATGATTTATCGGCGCGTGATCCGGTGATGCACCGGATCATTCAGTGTTACAGCGATTCGATGCCTGAAGAACGGGGAAATGCTTTCGCCACACTGGCGCGTGCGATCGTTGGTCAGCAGATATCTGTCAGGGCAGCAGCCAGTGTCTGGCAGAAGGTAACGATTTTGATTCCGGAAATCACACCGGCAGAATTGATAGCGACAGAGATCGATTTGTTGAGAACATGCGGGCTATCGGCGCGGAAAGTCGATTATTTGCGGGATTTATCGCGCCATTTTCTGGAAGGAACGCTGGTGACGGTCAACTGGCACGATCTGGACGATGAAACCCTGATCCGCAAACTTGTCGAGGTAAAAGGCATTGGCCGGTGGACGGCAGAAATGTTCCTGATTTTTCATCTACATCGCCCGAATGTCCTGCCGCTGGATGACATTGGTCTGCAGCGCGCTGTCAGCCTGCATTACAATGCCAGTCAACCAGTCGCCAAGCAGGCGATTCGGACCATAGCTGAAAGCTGGCAACCCTGGCGATCAGTCGCCACCTGGTATTTGTGGCGAAGCCTCGATCCGATTCCGGTCATTTATTGATTAAAGCCGGTACCGCCTGGTTGAGTTGCCTGGTCGTTATTCCACAATCAGTATTGGATTGATTGCCGGATTTTGTTTCTTTCCGGTACAAATAATTCGTTCGTTTCTACAGGGCTTTGCAATGATGATTCAAGCCCCTGAATAATCCGATGTTATGGATACGCCATTTCTCGTAAGAATCAACCGGTGAGGCTGGTCGTGGTGTTACCCTGTTGTCATTCAGTGTAAACGGAATATACCGGTGCAGCAGTCGTGAAAGGGTGAAAATGAAGACACAGCACGCGTCAGCCAGATTATCTCATCGTTTTTCAGCGATATTCTGGGATCTCGTTGCCGCACTGTTGGTGCTTGGCATGGTGGTTTTTCTCGCCCAGACAAGTCGCGATTTCATGCAGCCCCTGGCCGGACCGGGGGAAACTGTTATCAGCCTTGAACCATCGGTCCTGCCGGAATATGCACTACGTACGTCGCTCAGGATGCTTGCAGCGATGGTACTGTCGCTGATTTTTACGTTCACCTATGCCACCTGGGCTGCCAAGAGCCGGCGTGCCGAGCAGGTTCTTATCCCGCTGCTCGATATTCTCCAGTCTGTACCGATACTCGGCTTTATTTCAGTTACGGTGGTTTTTTTCATGTCATTTGCGCCGGGAAAAATGCTGGGTGCCGAGCTGGCTGCCATCTTTGCCATTTTTACCAGTCAAGCCTGGAACATGGCGTTCAGTTTTTACCAGTCGCTGTGCACAGTTCCGACTGAACTTGTCGAAGCATCACGTTCTTTCCGGCTCAGTCCATGGATGCGCTTCTGGAAGCTTGAAGTACCTTTTGCGATGCCGGCACTCGTGTGGAATATGATGATGTCGATGTCAGCCGGCTGGTTTTTCGTCGTTGCTTCTGAGGCAATCAGTGTTGGAAACACGGTTGTCACGCTGCCGGGCATTGGTTCATATATCGCTCTGGCTATTGACCAGCGTGATCTTGGGGCTGTCGGCAGGGCAATCGCGGTCATGCTGGTCGTAATTCTGATTTACGACCAACTTCTGTTCAGACCGCTTGTGGCCTGGGTGGATCGCTTTCGCTTCGAGCAGGAGACCGATAAGAACACGCCGCATTCCTGGGTGCTGACGGCATTGCGCCGGTCACGCTGGGTGGCAATGGCTGTTGCGCCACTGGTCAGGATGTGGCGATGGACTTGTCGTGCAGGGAATGATGGAGCCTCTCGGGAACTGGCCCGGACTGCCCGGAACACTATGGGGTTGGGCGTGATTTCCTGGCTAGACTGGCTATGGTACGGTGCAATTGCTGTTATTTGTGCTTTTAGCATGTGGAAAATTACAGTCTTTGTCTTGCAGGGTGTAACACCGGATGAGGTCGGGACAACTGTTTTTTTGGGTTGTGTGACCATGGTGCGGGTCTTTGTACTGATTGCGGTCGCCAGTGTCATTTGGGTACCCGTCGGGGTCTGGATCGGCTTGCATCCGGGGGCAGTGCGTATCATCCAGCCCGTCACCCAGTTTATGGCGGCATTTCCTGCCAATCTGTTGTTTCCGCTGGTTGTATCGGGAATAGTGGTGTTGCAGCTCGATCCGGATATCTGGCTGAGTCCGCTGATGATTCTTGGCGCGCAGTGGTATATCCTGTTTAACGTCATTGCAGGCGCATCGACTATTCCGGGTGAGCTGCGGGATATCGGGACCAATTTTGGTGTCCGGGGCTGGTTGTGGTGGAGACGTATCGCGTTGCCGGCGGTATTTCCTTTTTACATGACAGGTGCTATTACTGCTTCCGGTGGATCATGGAATGCCAGCATCGTCGCGGAACTTGCCAACTGGGGGGGCACTACCCTGAAGGCGAATGGCCTCGGTGCCTATATCGCAGAGGCGACTGCAGCCGGCGATTTTCACCGTATCGTTCTCGGGATTGCGGTCATGAGTGCGTTCGTTGTCCTTATCAATCGTCTGTTCTGGCGCCCGCTCTATATACTGGCCGAACGCAAATTCCGCCTGGGCTGAAAGGAGGTTCACATCGACATGATTCCATTGCTGGATATCCGTGGCGTTCGCAAGTCATTTCGCAGACCGGATGGCAGCGAGTTACTCGTGCTCGATGGGATCGATTTCACGCTGGGTGAAGGTGAAATCATCGGTTTGCTGGGTCGTTCGGGTTCGGGTAAATCCACATTGTTGAGGTCGATTGCCGGGCTTGCGCCGCCATCAGCCGGTTCTGTTATTTATCTCGGTAATGAAGTAACAGCGCCACCACCGGGTATTGCCATGGTATTTCAGGGGTTTGCCCTGTTTCCCTGGCTGACCGTGCTGGAGAACGTGCAACTGGGTCTGGAAGCATTGGGACTTTCAACCGGCGAGTTACACCGGCGTGCAATCGAGGCGATCGATCTGATCGGGCTCGATGGTTTCGAATCAGCCTATCCGCGTGAATTATCGGGTGGTATGCGCCAGCGTGTGGGTTTTGCACGCGCACTGGTCGTTCATCCCAATATCCTGCTCATGGATGAGCCGTTCTCGGCACTCGATGTGCTGACGGCGGAGACGCTGCGTACCGACTTTCTCGATCTCTGGTCAGAAGGCCAGCTTCCCATCAAAGGTGTGATCCTTGTTACGCACAATATTGAGGAAGCTGTGCTGATGTGCGACCGTATTTTCATTTTCGGCACTAATCCCGGCCGTATTCTCAATGAAATCAAAGTTGAACTGCCGCACCCGCGCGCCCGTCTCGATCCGACTTTCCGCGATCTGGTCGAGTGTATCTATGTGGAAATGACAACCCGGGCAGTCTCAGCGCCTGCCGGCAGGCGAACGGAATATTTTCCGGGAACGGGTATCGGGACAATCTTGCCTCATGTATCCTCGAATTCACTGTCCGGCCTGCTCGAAGCGGTAGCAGCCGCTCCTTATAATGGGGAAGCAGATCTTCCAGTGATTGCCTCGTCTTTGCATATGGAGATCGATAAATTATTTCCGGTAGCCGAGACGCTGCAAATGCTGCGTTTTGCCGAGGTAGCAGGGGGAGATATCAGGCTGACCACGGAGGGACGGCAGTTTGCCGATTTCGATACTGACCGGCGTAAGCACCTCTTTGCCCGGCATCTGCTGACCTATGTTGCGCTGGCAGCCCATATCCGGCGTGTACTTGATGAACGGCCGGTGCATCAGGCACCGTGGAGCCGGTTCGCTGATGAACTGGAGGACTATATGCCGCCTGCTGCAGCCGTACAGACCTTGCGTACTATTATTACCTGGGGACGCTACGCAGAGATTTTTTCATATGACGATGAGAAACAGGTTTTCAGTCTGGATAATCCATGATGTATAAGAAATTCTGGTGCAGTGAGCTCACAGCTGCAGACAAAAAGATCCTTCAAACTTTACGTAAGGCCGGTGGCTTGCTTATCATGACAGTGCCCAAATCTTTTATTGAACAGAATGGATTGAGTGAGAGCTCTCAGGTTGAGCTTCATCTTTACGGGAAGAAGATGACTGTCGAAGCACTGACTTGACCGCGTTACAAGCTGACTGATCTGATGGCAGAAATGCCGGAAGGGTGGCCGTGAAGTGGTTGAATGGAGGTGACCAACCCAGTTAAGGATAGGCTGAAAAGGCCCTGTATTTTCTGCTGATTCTAGTGTTTACTGATTTCTGAGAGCTCCCAATTGATCTAAACGCTCAGATCATCTGATTTTTGTCTGTTTTTAGCAGCCATAAGCGCTTATCTCCATATTACAGACGCACTTTTCCTGTGGCGGTCAGCAAATGCCGATGAGCCATCCACAAGTTTGACAGGGCGAACAGCGTCATCAGTTGTGTGGTCTTCTTCACCAGCCCCCGGAAACGTACTTTGGTATAGCCAAACTGCCGCTTGATCACCCGGAACGGGTGTTCGACCCTGGCGCGGATTGGAGCCTTGGCTTTCTCGATCTTACGGATCGATTTGTATAAAGCGGTGTCTTTGCCGTATTTTTTGTAAGTGCTGCATCGAGCTGCAATCTGCCAGATGACCTCACGCCCATCATGCTCAGAGCGCTTTTCCACTCCAGTGTAGCCTGCATCAGCAGAAACCACACTTTCTGTACCGTGCAGCAGTTTGTCGACCTGGGTAACGTCTGCAACATGGATCAGTGTGGCATCTACAATGGTGCCCTGACGCAGGAATAGGCCATGCTCACCCAAGTGACTGTTGATTACACTCAAGATGCCAGTTCATGTTTTTCCAGCAAACGACGAAAGTTGAGAATGGTGGTTTCGTCTGGAATACACTCCAGATCCAACCCGGAAAACTGGCGCAGAATAGTCGTCTCATACAATGCTTCTTCCAGCGCAGGATCACTGTAGCCAAACCAGTTCTGCATCAGATGTACCCGCAGCATCACCATCAGAGGATACGACGAACGACCCCCTTCACCCTTTGGATAATGCGGCTCAATCAGGGCAATCAAGCCCTTCCATGGCACTTCCTGATCCATTTCGATCAGAAACAACTCTTTACGGGTCTGCTTGCGTTTAACTGCATTCTCAGCATCGGAAAAGGTCATCTGCTTCATCGAAATACTCGGCAGGGTAAACCTTGTCATTCTGCCAGAGTCACAAAACCTTCTTCAGAATTTCCCTAAATTGGGAGTTAATAAAAAAGAATATAAAGCTTTTATTTACTATAATACGAATCATTCCTATTTATATTATAATTTCATAAATAGTAAGGATAATAGATGCATTCTTAACATCCTGTTCCAAAAAGAATTATTCAATTATAGGAAAAAATTGTGAGAAATATCACGCAGCCTGCAGTAAAGATCAACATTAAGGATATATATCCTAAGAAACTAATAGAGCACGTAACATTCTGGGTGGCTGGTGTTTTTCTGATGATGTGTTTCTCGCTCGTTCAAGCCGAGCAACAAGCGATCATCCCTAATGACAACGAACAGCCTGTTACTCTACCCGAATTGATGATCATGCACGTCAGAGAAACTAGCTATATCACCGAAGAATCATCTACAGCAACTCGTATACCAGTCCCCATTCAAGATGTACCCCGATCCATTGGTGTGGTTACAGAAGACATAATTAAAAGTCAGAAGGCTTTTCGCATGGAAGATGCGATTCAAAACATCAGTGGAACATTCATGTCGGATTCGCAAGGAGGTAGGGCGGGAGAATTCGTAATCAGGGGTTTTCCTTCAGATGGAAATGTGTTCAAAAATGGTTTCCGTGAAGATGGAAAATTTACCGTACAGTCATCCCGTGATATTGCAAACATAGAGAGCATAGAAGTAGTCAAAGGCCCGCCGTCTTATCTTTATGGACGCGCTGATCCAGGGGGGGTCATCAATCAAGTTACTAAAGCCCCTCTGGCATATCGTTATTTTTCGGGAGAAATGAATTTTGGAAGTTATGGATTTTATCGCCCATCTATCGATATTGGCGGGCCTCTCAATGAATCAGGAAGTTTAACTTCCAGATTGAATGCCGCATATGAATCTGCAGATAGTTACCGAAACGGTGTGCACACCGAACGATTCTTTATCGCGCCAATCATTGGATGGAAATTAAGTTCCCAGACTTCGCTCCGCCTGGAAGGCGAATACATGCACAATCAATTTCCGATTGATCGTGGTCTCGTCGCCTTAGGCAATGGCCCGGCACCTGTTCCAATGGGTACTTTCTTAGGTGATCCTCGACGAAACAGTACGACTCATCAAGGCAGTACTACACTGACTTTACTTCATCAATTCAACGATACATTTACCTGGCGTTCAGCGTTACGCACTGCAGTTTCATCGCAACGATATTCCAGTCTGGAATCGAATGTTTTCGATGAATCTACCGGCATTTTGACGTTAGCGCATTATCAAATTCCGACCAGTGCCCAAAGTCACTATATGCAAAACGAGCTCCATGCCGCCTTCTCAACAGGTTCAGTCAAGCATAAGGCCTTGTTTGGATTAGAATTAGGACGAGAATATTATAACGAAAAGACTTCTGGGGATTTCGCAGAATTAGGAAGTTACATTAATGTTTTCAATCCATCTGATAGACAATTTGTAGATGGTACATTGACGACTTTCTTCAAAGGTAAAGAAACCAATAATGCATTGGGGCTATACTTTGGCGATCAGATTTCATTGTTACCCAATCTGCATATGCATGCCGGCGGGCGATTTGATGTGTTTGAACAAAATAGAGTCAATCATCCCCATGCCTTTTTAGAAGAAGGCTTCAAAGAAAAGCAAGTCAACCGTGCTTTCAGTCCGTCTATTGGCATGACCTATCAACCTTGGAGACAAGTAGCCATATTTGCCAATTACACTCGCTCATTCTTACCCAATAGTAGCGGAGCAAGAAGTTTTGATGGAAAGCTTTTTCGACCTGAAACTGGCGAAGCTTATGAAGGCGGTATAAAGTTAAATAGCCCTGATAACCAATTACGATTGACGTTGACGGCATTTGAAATCATTAAAAAGAATGTATTGACTTCCGATATCACACAGGCCCCTGGTTCCGGGTTTTCTATGGCGACCGGGGAGCAACGCAGTCGTGGCTTTGAAGTAGATGTGGTGGGGCAACTTTTGCCGGGACTGGAAATTATCGGAAGTTATGCGTATACCGACGCTCGCATCACAGAAGACAATACCTTTGTCGAAGGCAGTCGACTTTACTTTGTACCGAAGAATCAAGCCAGCCTTTGGACCACATATACGATTAATCAAGGCATGCTCAAAGGACTGGGAGTCAGTGGAGGATTTCGCTTCTTTGGCCAGCGCAATGGACTGTTTGAATGTCAAGATCCCTCTTTTTGCCAACAACAATTCAGCTTACCAAGCTATGTCACTGTTGATGCCGCAATTTTTTATCGTAATCAAGTGCATATCTTAAATAAGAAAACTAATTTTATGGCTACCGTTAATATAAAAAATTTATTGGATGAACGTTATTATGCGGGCTCCGGCGGTTTTCGTGAAATTGTTTATACCGGCATACCGTTGACCGTAGTCGGTTCTTTAAAACTTGAATATTAGAAAACACAAGTAAGTTTCCAGAGGTATAAAGGCAGTGCATTAATAAAATGCATAATATGTAGTAATTCAGACCCGAGCTGACAGTCATCCGATTTGACGATGTGCCTGTTAGATCAAATTCAGTTATTCAACTCTGTTTTTGCCAGTAAATATTTGTATTTACTATATTGATATCCTGTTTTCATCAACTGGTTCTACTTCATTCTCATCATCGTTTTCCTTATGGTGTATCCCTATTCTGTCTAAATCAGGCATTCCCATTATCGGTGAATACATAATGTCGTTTATATCGGTTGACCGTTTCCATCCAAAATACTGCTCACCAATTGCGCGCTTGCACATCTTATAAAGCCTGTTAAGTACAAGGTAATTAACTACCGGCTTATCGTCTACAAATTCAATCATTCTGGCCATTGATACAACTGAAACCCTCATTTCCGAGTGATGCATTGAGAATTGAAATCGGAAAGCACCAGTTTCCGAGTTGATATCCCTCGTTGTAAGAAGAACATAAACAGTGTTTTTAGATGATCCTGGTAATTTCGTGACTATTGGATAAGATTTCTCAATGACGCTGTCTCCAGACAGTTGTCTTGTTCCAGGCAAGATAGCAGCTTCTAAATCGCCCAGCCGGACACTGCTTTTTACCCATATTTTCATATCATCAGATAGAATTTTTGATAATTGCGCTGCGGCTGGTTCGGGAAAATCAATCATTGGAACGATATATACCTGGACTTCGTCTGGATCGTATAGCTCGGCGTTGGCTGACTGAGTCATAAACGAGATGAAAACGGTTAGTAGCGCTACAATGTTTTTCATAAAACTTCCTTAATATTTAACAGCCAAGCTTGATTCAACGGGTAGTAAAACGAAGTGAAATCTTTGTTTAGTTCTGCGTTCTGGGTGGTTTATTTGTTTACGGCATAGATGGATACCAGATACACAAAATGAATTTTAGTACCTGACAGGTATGCGTCTGGTTGAGCGAAGGGTGTCAGGTTGTATTCTTTGTGCCAATACTGCGAGCCGCGAGGATGGCATGCCTGGTCGCATGCCATTCAACTGAAACATGCACGGTGAAGCACCCCAGGTTCAGGGAGTGTAAAAACCGGAACCGGGAATCCAGGTGGCGAAGGATTTTTTCCTTCAGCCACTCTGGATCGAATCCGGCCCACTCACCTGCCACTGACAGGAGGTTGTATTTGCATATGGGGTATACCTCGTTTATGAGGATGAACTCGAGCTGCTCGATCGAGTAAGGTGACTTGGCAAGCTGATCGGCACGCCATTGCCGTGAGAGAGAGGTATCCGTATCGAGGAACATGTCCGACAGTGCTTCCCACACAGGCTGGCGGGCAGCAAGGTCTTCAGCGGCTGATCTGAGGGACAGCATAGCGTGTTTTGGGTGCCTGAAATAAAACCGTCATTCCTGGACAGTGATCATCCAGCTGATACCGAAGCGATCGGTAAGCATGCCAAAACGTGATGACCAGAAAGTCTTCGTGAGTGGCATACGTACCTGACCGCCCTCGGCGAGAGCGGCAAATGTGCGATCGGCCTCAGCCTCCGTCGGTACAGTCAGAGAAAGTGAGAAGCCATCGAAATGACTATCTTCCCCGCATCCGTCGGAAGCCATCAGCGTGGTTGCACCGATGCGGAAAGAGGCATGCATGATTTTGTTTTCAAAGCCGGGTGCAAGCATTCCGGGCGGTGGCGGTTCAGGACTTTCCTTGTGGCGCATGAGCATATCTACCTGCGCGTCGAGGGTGATGCGATAGAATTCGAGCGCTTCTTCGCAGCGACCGCCGAAGAACAGGTAAGGTTGAACATATGGGGTAGTCATTGTGTTCTCCTTTCGGTTTGTTGAGTGAGCGTAGTGGCGTCGGCTTGAATGAAGGGTTAGCTACTCCAGTGACCGTTAACTGATGATTTGTAGTAGTTGAGATCTGATCTGACAGTTACCCGATTTGACGATGTGCCTGTTGGATCAAATTCAGTTATTTAATGTGGTAATTTTATCGTCTCATACCTCCTTTCCGTAAATCGGATATTGCGCTGGTTGTATGCCAATCATCGAATGCAGTGTTCCATTTAACGATGTCTTCGGGAGTTGTGTAGGATTCCCAGACTGTGGAGATGGGAGCCTGAATGGTGGTCTGGACTGTGAGTCGCATAGCGTCCTCCAAGTAACGGCTAACGCGGAGGTGAGGCGAGCGCTTTTGCACGTCGGCTCTACCGATATTGTGAGTATTCGCCGCTGTGGGAATGAACAGGAGCTTTTCCGCACGCGGTATGAGATAACCATCGTATCACGCGGTAGAGCTCTGAACCACCTCGGCTGTAAATTGCTCTTTTCCTGGCCGATAGGGACCTTCCACTGGCGAATGCAATTGCCGCCTCTTGCTCTATATAACTAATGCGCAGCACCAGAGACGACACATAGTGCTATCTATCGTATGTTGTTATGCGCTGTTGTCGACAGGGTTCCAGAAAGGCCGGATCTCTATCACGCCCCTTGCTCGAGCGCAGGGTGTATTCGATACGAGTTTGATGACCTCATCGATATTCCCAGCTTCGATTACCGAGAACCCTGCGAGCGGAAGCTCCGTCCGAGCGAAAGGCTCGTTGTTGACTTCGAGGTTTCCGCCCCAATTTTTTACAGATGTAACCGTTCTTTGTACAGCCGACATAAGGTTGCCTCGGTCGCGTATTACTGTATCCTGCGCAAGAACTTCTCGTTTCTCTTCTTCATTTAAGGAATTCCAGCCAGCTTCGTCGCCATAGGCAAGACATAGGAATTTCATTGATACCTCTCGTCAGGTTCGTTGCAAGTTCACTTCGGATCGAGGGCCGCAAGATGCCGATAGAGGTCTTCAACGGAAATCTGCTCGGCATGATGGATACAGCCCAATTGATGATAATCCAAAAATGTAATCAAAAAATCGATTGGAAGTGTAAGAACTTCCATTTCAGCGTAAATTCATTTTTTCAATGAAGCAGAAATTTCAGTGCTGTTCGGATATTTCATTCGCTTTTGCGCATAAATTTTTCGGTAACAGTGAGAAGCAGAATGGTTTTTCTGATCTTGTGACTGGGAACTTATGCCTGCATTGGCATACAATGTTTCATGCATTGATGATGCTTAATTTACGGTAAGAGGGTATATGCGATTTCTACAGTTTTTGATCATGTTCTGGGTGGGGTTGTATGCGCAATGGGCGCTGGCGTTCTTGCCGATTCAGCACTGGCAGACAGCCAACGGGGCGCAGGTCTATTTCGTCGAGAATCATGATTTGCCAATACTCGATCTCAGCATTGAATTTCCGGCAGGCAGCAGTACCGATACGGTAGAAACTTCCGGCCGTGCCGGACTGGTGCAACGGCTGATGAGTATGGGGGCAGGCGGTCTGTCAGAAGATCGGATTGCCGAGACACTGGCGGATGTCGGAGCGAAGCTGGGTGGAACATTTGATCTGGATCGGGCAGGACTGTCACTGCGGACGTTGAGCCATCAGCAGGAGCGCGTGCGCGCGCTGGATGTTCTGGCGCAGATCGTTCAACGCCCTGAATTTCTTGAAAAGATTCTGGAACGGGAACGTGCTCGTATTATCGCAGCCCTCAAGGAAGCGGATACCAAACCAGAGGTCATTGCTGACCGGACACTGATGAAATTGTTGTATGGCAAGCATCCTTATGGTCTGCGTGAGTCGGGAGAACCGGATGCGCTTGCAGCGTTGCGGCGCCAGAATCTGGTTGATTTTTACCGTGCGTATTACACAGCCGGCAATGCGGTCATTGCAATGATAGGGGATATCAAACGGGATGAAGCTGCCCGTATCGCGGAGGCACTGACCAGAAATCTGCCGGCTGGAGGGACGTATAAAACTTTGCCACCTGTAGAAAAGCCTGTTCCGATCATCCAGAAGATTGCTCATCCGGCCACGCAAAGTCATATCCAGATTGCTTACCCCGGGTTGAGTCGTAAGGATCCTGATTATTTTCCTCTGCTGGTGGGTAATTACATTCTGGGAGGGGGGGGGTTCGTTTCCCGATTGATGAATGAAATTCGTGAAACACGCGGGCTGGCATACAGTGTTTACAGTACGTTTGCGCCATACCAGGAAAAAGGGCCATTTGAAATCGGTTTGCAGACAAAAAAGGAACAGGCGGAACAGGCTTTGCAGTTGACACAGAAAACGCTCAGGGATTTTGTTGAACAGGGGCCGACCGAGGAAGAGTTACAGGCTGCCAGGCAGAATATCGTGGGAGGGTTTCCTTTGCGTATCGACAGTAATCAGAAAATTCTCGGATATCTTGGGGTTATCGGTTTTTATGATTTGCCACTGACTTATCTGGAGGATTATGTCAAGGCGGTGGAAAAGGTGGCTGTCGCGCAGATCAGGGATGCATTTAAGCGCCGGATTGATCCAGCCGGTATGGTAACGGTAGTCGTGGGTGCGGCAGACTAACGCTTTTGCATGGTGAAGGCAGACAGAATCCGCATTATTGGTGGCCGGTGGCGCAGCAGGTTGATTCAGTTTGCTGATGATGAGCTGCTCCGGCCGACGCCGGATCGTGTGCGGGAAACATTGTTCAACTGGCTGGGACAGGATCTGACGGGGAAAACCTGCCTGGATCTGTTTGCCGGCAGTGGTGCACTGGGATTTGAAGCTGTTTCGCGAGGCGCGAAACAGGTCACCATGATCGAGCAGAACATGAAAGCTGTTCGCAATCTGCATAATTCAATTGAAAAGCTTGGAGCCTCGCAGGTAAAGCTTGAGCACGTTGATGCCCGGATGTTTCTTACTGCTGATTCAGGGCGCTACGATGTCATTTTTGTTGATCCTCCGTTTAAATCCGGGTTGCTGGCTGAAGTATTGCCATTATTGCCAGCAAAGTTGGAGGAAGAGGGTGTGGTTTATGTTGAAAGCAGCGACAAGCTGTTGCCAGATGATACCTGGTCGATCTGGAAACAGGGCCGGGCAAGTCATGTTCATTACTGTTTGTTGAGTCTTAATCCTGATGGATAAAGTTATTTACCCTGGTACTTTTGATCCGATTACACGCGGACATGAAGATCTGATCCAGCGTGCGTCGAGATTATTTGACCAGGTGGTTGTCGCGGTTGCTGCCAACAGTGGAAAATTTCCCTGTTTTTCACTGGAAGAGCGAGTGGAAATGGCCAGAGCAGTTCTGGCCGAATATGCCAACGTTGAAGTAACGGGATTTTCCGGTCTGCTGATGGAATTTACCCGGCAGCAGCAGGCGCATGTCATTGTGCGCGGTTTACGGGCAGTATCCGATTTCGAGTACGAGTTTCAGCTGGCCGGGATGAACCGCAGTTTGTATCCTGATGTGGAAACCATTTTTCTGACACCATCGGAGCAGTATATGTTTATCTCAGCCACTATCGTGCGTGAAATCGCACGTCTCGGCGGGGACGCAAGCAAGTTTGTGCACCCGCTCGTAGCTGAACGGCTTTATGAAAAGCGAAAAAAATGAATACTGGAGAGTGAAAGAAATGGCGCTGATTATTACCGATGAGTGTATCAATTGTGACGTGTGTGAACCCGAATGTCCTAACCGGGCAATTTCACAGGGTGAGGAAATTTACGAAATCGACCCGGATCTGTGTACAGAATGTGTGGGACATTACAATACGCCACAATGCGTGGAAGTTTGTCCGGTGAGTTGCATCGTGGGTGATCCGGACAGGGTTGAGAATCCCGAGCAACTGATGGAGAAATACCAGTTTCTGACTACTGGCGCGAACCGAGTTCCTCAGGGATAGCGTAACGCCGCGGACCAAAAATCGCGGTGCCTATTCTTACCATCGTGGCGCCTTCTGCGATGGCATTTTCCAGATCTTCCGACATTCCCATTGACAACGTATCCAGATTGAAACCTTGCTGCTGCAATTGTTCGTAAACTTCCCGCATCATCTGAAACTGTTCACGTTGCAGTGCGGTTACGGCAGTGAGTTCCGGAACCGCCATGATTCCGCGTAACTGAAGGCGTGGCTGCTCGCTGACGAAGGCGGCCAATTCCGCAGCTTTTTCCGGATCCACTCCACTCTTGGTGATTTCTCCACTTACATTTACCTGCACACAGACTTGCAGCGGTGGTAACGATTCCGGCCGTGCTGCTGAAAGGCGGGTTGCGATTTTTTCCCGATCGATTCCGTGTACCCAGGAAAAATTCTCGGCAATCAGTTTGGTTTTGTTGCTTTGAATCGGACCGATGAAATGCCATTCGATTGGCAGGTCTGACAGTGCGCGGATTTTGACCAGACCTTCCTGCAGGTAATTTTCACCGAATACGGTTTGCCCTGCTTCCCAGGCTTCACGCAGTTTATCCGGCGTATTGGTTTTGCTGGCTGCCAGCAGCTGAACGCTTTCCGGATCACGCCCCGCTTTTTTTGCGGCTTCAATGATACGGTTTTTGACATTCTGCAGGCGTGAGGCGATTGTGGTCATGGTTGGATAAGTGAAATTGAAGAAACGGGTGATCCGATATTACTGCCAGGGAATTTACCAGTATTCCGGAAATATATTTAATCCCGGCCTCTTTTTTCCGTTCTAGTTAGATCAGCCGACTGTCTGGGGTCAGAAAACATTACCAGCGGCCGGTATCAACCGATCAACATTCAACGTGGCAAAAGGAACACACCGGATGAATATAGTAGAGTTACTCTCATTTGTGGTCAAGAATAACGCTTCCGACCTTCATTTGTCTGCCGGTATGCCACCTATGATCCGGGTGCACGGGGAGATCCGGCGCATCAATCTCCCTGCCCTGGAGCACAAGGATGTGCATGACATGGTGTATGACATCATGAACGATAGTCAGCGCAAGCATTATGAAGAGCATCTGGAGTGCGATTTTTCATTTGCTATTCCCGATCTGGCACGTTTTCGTGTCAACGCTTTCAATACCCAGCGGGGAGCAGCTTCGGTGCTGCGTACCATTCCATCCAGAGTGCTGACACTCGAAGAACTGAAGGCGCCAAAAATATTTGCTGAAATTGCGCAACAACCACGCGGTGTGGTGCTTGTTACGGGACCGACCGGATCCGGTAAATCCACCACGCTTGCAGCCATGATCAATGACATCAATGAGAACCAGTATGGCCACATACTGACTTTGGAGGATCCGATCGAATTTGTACACGAAAGCAAGAAATGTCTGATCAATCAGCGGGAGGTCGGGCGAGATACACACAGTTTCAGCAATGCTCTGCGTGCGGCTTTGAGGGAAGATCCGGACATCATTCTGGTGGGCGAAATGCGGGATCTGGAGACAATTCGTCTGGCCATGACTGCGGCGGAAACCGGTCATCTGGTTTTTGGTACGCTGCATACCAGTTCGGCTGCCAAGACCATCGACAGGATTATTGATGTGTTTCCGGCGGAGGAGAAGGAAATGGTGCGTGCGATGCTGTCCGAATCACTGCGTGCCGTTATTTCTCAGGCACTGCTGAAAACAAAGGATGGTAAGGGTCGGGTGGCTGCTCATGAAATCATGATCGGTACACCGGCTATCCGTAACCTTATCCGGGAAGGAAAAGTAGCGCAGATGTATTCGGCTATCCAGACTGGTCAGGGAGTCGGGATGCAAACACTCGATCAGAATCTGACAGATCTGGTGAAGCGTGGCGTCATTTCAGCAGCAGAGGCGCGTACCAAAGCTATGAACAAAGATAATTTCCGTGGTTGAGCGGACAGAATTTATTATGGAAAAAGAACAAGCACTCAAATTTATGCACGATTTACTGCGGCTGATGCTTAGTAAAAAGGCTTCAGATTTGTTCATTACGGCCGGTTATCCTCCGGCAATGAAGATAGACGGCAAAATGACACCTGTCACACAGCAGCCACTTTCTTCTGCCCATACTGCAGCGCTGGCGCGTGCCATCATGAACGATAAACAGGCGGTGGAGTTCGAGTCCAGCAAGGAATGTAATTTTGCAATTCATCCGGAAGGAATCGGCCGTTTTCGCGTCAATACTTTCGTACAACAGCAACGAACAGGAATCGTTTTGCGGACGATCACCACGAAGATTCCAAATTTCGATGATCTTGGGCTGCCGCAGGTTCTGAAAGAAGTCGTCATGAGCAAACGTGGTCTGGTGATTTTTGTCGGTGGAACCGGTTCGGGAAAATCCACCTCGATGGCGGCACTGATTGGCCATCGCAACCAGAATAGCCATGGCCATATCATCACTATTGAAGATCCGGTTGAATTTGTACATGAACATATCAATTGTGTCGTTACCCAGCGGGAAGTCGGAGTTGATACGGAATCTTGGGAAGCTGCATTGAAGAATACATTGCGGCAGGCGCCCGATGTCATTCTGATTGGTGAAATCCGGGATCGAGAAACAATGGAGCACGCCATTGCCTTTGCTGAGACCGGGCATTTGTGTATGGGTACCCTGCATGCAAACAGCGCCAATCAGGCGCTTGATCGCATTATTAATTTCTTCCCGGAAGAACGGCGTGCTCAGTTGCTGATGGACCTGTCACTGAATATGCGGGCATTGGTCGCGCAAAGGCTGATTCCCAAAAAATCAGGTAGCGGGCGTGCTGCGGCAATCGAAGTAATGCTCAATTCTCCACTGATTTCTGATCTGATATTCAAGGGAAATGTGCATGAAATCAAGGAAATCATGAAAAAATCAAGTGAACTGGGGATGCAAACTTTTGATATGGCGCTGTTTGAACTCTATGAGAATGGCACGATTTCCTATGAAGATGCACTTCGTAATGCTGATTCCATGAATGAATTGAGGCTGCAAATCAAATTGCACGGATCAGAAGCCCGGAAAATCAGTGCAGAGACGAATATCGAACATCTGACGATTACCTGATATTAGTCATTGCTGCCGATAATTACGCCGCCACCCAGACAAACTTTGCTTTCGTAGACCACTACCGATTGTCCGGGTGTGATTCCCCATTGTGGCGTTGCAAAACCAATCTGACAGGAGTCATGTTCAAAGTGGGTAATTGCGCAGGGTGCATCTGTTTGACGATAACGGATTTTAGCTGCATAAACCCAGTTCTGATGAGGAGGGGCGCCGCTGATCCAGGAAAGATCCGCGGCAGTCAGCGAAGAACGCAATAGTGCAGGATGGTCGTGTCCTTGTACTACGTATAACACATTTTTTTTAATATCCTTTCCTGATACAAACCACGGCTGTTCACTGCCCTGGCGGGTGCCGCCAATCCCCAGTCCCTGCCTTTGCCCGATGGTGTAGTACATTACTCCCTGATGTTCTCCCACGACTTGGTCATCCAGGGTATGAATTTCACCTGGATTGGCAGGTAGATATCGGTTGAGAAATTCACGAAAAGGGCGTTCACCAATGAAACAAATTCCAGTGCTGTCTTTTTTGGTTGAATTGGGTAACCGGTGTTCACGCGCGATTTTGCGAACCTCTCGCTTGTAGAGATGGCCAATGGGAAAAATTGTGTGTGACAGCTGTTGCTGATTCAGACGGTATAGAAAATAACTCTGGTCCTTGTTGCCATCTTCACCCTTGAGTAATTGAAATAAGCCATCTGTTTCATGCACCTGTGCATAATGGCCAGTTGCAATCCAATCGGCTCCCAGATTGAGTGCATGATCGAGAAATGCTCTGAACTTGATCTCGCTATTACACAGCACATCCGGATTAGGTGTGCGCCCCGCCTGATATTCTTCCAGAAACAGATTGAAAACTCGTTCCCGGTATTCAGCTGAAAAATTTACCACTTCCAGTGGTATGTCAAGAATGTCTGCTACAGAGGCGGCGTCAAGAAAATCCTGACGAGAGGAACAGTATTCGTCAGTGTCATCCTCTTCCCAGTTTTTCATAAAGAGCCCTGTTACATCGTAACCTTGCTGCTTGAGTAACAAAGCGGCAACGGATGAATCTACTCCGCCGGACATACCAACAACTACACGTGACTTATTCATTTCATCGACCGAAAAAACATATCTGGTAATTTTACCTTGCTTCAGACATAACTCTAATCTGATCTGGCAGGTGCAGTGTAGAATGAATAAATACAGGCGAATTGTTTAATTTAACTTAATCAGGTTCATTTTATGATGTTGGAATAGAAGAGATAAAAATTATCTGTTGATACCAACAATCTGATACTGAAATTGTTGCTTTTTGTCCGGTTATTTCGGCTGATCGTTAATAAAGACGGGTAAAGTTTTTGCTTTATATGTAATGTTAAAATCTTGACTTAGCCCTGCTGAGGAAGTAGTCTTAAAGAGATGAGTAGTAAGTGATATAGGAGTAGATAAGGCTGGTTACCTGAGAGGGATCGGGTAACCGGTTATTGTTT
>WBZO01000409.1_pt1 | contig 93419 bp, 79 predicted proteins | sample 5204261 | NCBI WGS metagenome assembly WBZO01 (sample SAMN12412400, study PRJNA552823) | activated sludge metagenome | isolation source: activated sludge from anammox sidestream of wastewater treatment plant... | place: USA: North Carolina | collected 2017-09 | reverse complement strand
TGCGCCGAACCACCACCGGCACCCGACAACCGCTACGCTGACAACCGCTCACAGGTGGGGAATTTCGACGAGCACGCCTGGGGATTTTCGGCGAGCGTCATCACGGTGGGTTGGTGATCGCTTCCGGCCGGGTGGGGCGGTGTGTCGTCACGAATTTTGGCCCCACCCTTCGTTCAGATCGTTCCTGTCGTCCGTCGTCGTTGGCGGTCGTCAGGGAGGTCGGTGAGGATGCGGTCACGAGTGGAACTGTTCGAGAAGATCAGGAGGGATCGGCGGCGCGAGGGCTTGTCGATCCGTGAGTTGGCGGATCGTCATGGCACACATCGTCGGACGGTGCGCCAGGCCCTGGCTGATGCGGTTCCGCCGCCGCGCAAGGCTTATCCGGCGCGACCGCGTCCGGCGATCGGCGATTGGGTGACGGTGATCGATGGCTGGCTGCTCGCCGATAAGGAGGCTCCGCGTAAGCAGCGCCATACCGCCCGGCGGATCTGGCAGCGGCTGGTCGCCGAGCATCAGGCGACGTGCTCGGAGGTGACGGTGTCGCGTTACGTGGCCCGTCGTCGGGTCGAACTGGGGCTGCTCGACCAGGAAGTGTCGGTGCCGCAAACACACGCTGCTGGCGCCGAGGCTGAGGTCGACTTCGGCGAGTTCTACGCCACGATCGCCGGATTGGTGGTGAAGTGCTGGATGTTCGTGATGCGAATGTCACACTCGGGCAGAGCTTTTCATGTCGCGTTCGCCACCCAGGCCCAGGAGGCGTTCCTGGAGGGCCATGCGCTGGCCTTCGAGTATTTCGGTGGGGTGCCGGCCCTGATCCGCTATGACAACCTCAAACCCGCGGTCATCCGGGTCCTCAAGGGCCGCGACCGCGCTGAGTCCGAACGGTTCACCGCGCTACGCAGCCACTACGGGTTCGACTCGTTCTTCTGCCGCCCGGGCGTCAAGGGGGCTCATGAGAAGGGCGGTGTGGAAGGCGAGATCGGCCGCTTCCGGCGTCGCCACCTCGTGCCGGTCCCCAAGGTCGACTCCCTGGCCGAGCTAAATGGGCTGATCGCGGCCGCCGACCGCCTCGACGACGACCGGGTCATCACCGGTCGGCCGATCGCCATCGGGGCGGCGTTCGCCGCCGAAGCCAGTGCATTGATGGGGTTGCCGGCCGAGGGGTTCGACTGCGCGAGGTTGCTGCACGCACGGGTCGACAATCGGGCCAGAGTGTCTGTGCGGCAATGCTTCTACTCGGTTCCGGCCCGCTACGCCGGGCGACGCCTACCGGTGCGCCTGGCGGCCCGGACCGTTGAGATCTATGACGGGCCTCGGCTGGTGGCACATCACGAACGTGCCGCCGGACGCTACGTAGAGGTCCTGTGCCTGGACCACTATCTGGAGGTCCTTGCGACCAAACCTGGTGCCCTGCCAGGGGCGACCGCCCTGGTGCAAGCCAAGACCCGCGGCGTTTTCACCACCAGCCATCAGCGGTACTGGGACGCCGCCCGAACCGCGCGTGGCGACGCCAAGGGAACCCGGGCCCTGATCACCCTCCTGCTGGCGCACCGCACCATGGCGGCCAGCGCACTGATCACCGCGATGGACCGCGCTGTCACCTCGGGATGCCTGGACCCCGAAGCGGTGATCATCGACGCCCGCCGTGACACCACCCCGCTGGCGCCCGTCCCCGCCATCGGCGCCCTGGCCCGCTATGACCGGCCAGCACCCTCGCTGAGCGACTACGACGACCTTTTGACCGGAAGCGAATCATGACCACCACCGCACGCCTGGCGACCGCCGATGCCGCCGCTCAAGCCTCCATCGGTGCGGCCGCACGCGAGCTGCACCTGCCCACGGTGCGCACCGAAGCTGCCCGCCTGGCCGAGATCGCCGACCGGGAACGCCACACCCATCTGCGCTACCTCGCCGAAGTCCTGGCCGCCGAGGTCGACGACCGCAGCGAACGGCGCCGCGCTCGACGCATCAACGACGCCAAGTTCCCCAGACTGAAACGGTTGGCGGAGTTCAACATTGACGCCGTCCCCACCATCACACCAGCCCTGCTAGGCCAACTCGCTGCCGGGCATTACATGGACGCCGGCGAACCGGTCGTGCTGCTCGGAGACTCCGGGACCGGCAAATCCCATCTGCTCATCGGGCTGGGACTGGCAGCCTGCGAACAGGGCCGCCGGGTCCGCTACGTCACCACCGCGCAACTGGTCAACGAACTCGTCGAAGCCGCCGACGAACGCGTCCTCTCCCGGGTCGTGGCCCGCTACGGCCGCCTCGATCTGCTCTGCCTCGACGAACTCGGCTACGTCCACATCGACCCCCGCGGAGCCGAACTGCTCTTCCAGATCATCACCGAACGCGAAGAACGCGCCTCAGTGGCCATCGCCACCAACCTGCCCTTCAGCGAATGGGGCACCGTCTTCCCCGACCCCCGCCTCGTCGCCGCCATCGTCGACCGCGTCACCTTCAACGCCCACATCATCGAGACCGGCACCAAGTCCTACCGACTACGCACCAGCAAGACCATCGCCCGCACCAAACGCACCAACTAACGACGCTGGGCCCAAAATTCATGACGACGGTGGGGCCAAATCACTTGACTAAACGCAAGGCTGAGATGAAAGAGTCTGCCGTGTCGTCTGTAGTAGTCATCGGTGCCAAGGATAGGCAGTGGACCACGGCGAGATTCACAAGTCTTGATGGCAGAAATGCCCCCGCCGGACGGCCGGGTGGTCGGCTGGTTCGCCGTCAACCCCAACTTCCCTAACCGCTAGGGGGCCTCTCGCCAAGTCGTCGAAAAAGGCCGTCGCAGCCCGAAGCTGGGGCTGTCCAGATAGCGTGCAGACGTGGATAGTGAGTGGTCAGAGGAGATACTCGTTCCGTCTGCCAATTTGCTGGGCTACCGTTTGATTTTCGAGGCAGAGACGTGGTTGCGGCGCATCTGTTGGACGGCACTGCTCCTCGCGGACGGGCCAGCGTGGGTTGAGTCTCTCGATGAGCAATTTCGCAAGCGGCTCGAATCGCAATCATCCCAAAATAGCTCCCGTTGGTACTTAGGTGTGGACGCTGCGGAAGAACTGCTGTGGTCTACCAGTCAAGGACAACTCGCCACCCTTCTCCGGAGGGAAGCGATCAAGGATGAGATTTATCGTCTTTGCGGGTATCACGGGGAGCTACTCGCGAAGCGTCTGGAGTCCGTGGCGCTTGTGCGTAACACGCTCGCACACAGCCGGGCGATCTCGGAGGAGTCGATCCGCATCCTGAAGGCGGATTTGTCGGTAATCCGAGGCGCCATAGACCGTTTCAAGAACGCAACTTTGTATGCGCAGGATGAAATCGTCTCGATCGGGGACGATCTACCGCACGATCTCTACGAATTCATGTTCGCCTTTCAGAATCTTGACCGGGGCATTCAAGGGCAGCAGTTATTCGTCGGCGTAACTGACGACTTTGTGTCATTGGTTCGATTACCTGTCGACCCCTGGGGTTGGCCCGATGGGCGCAAACTTCAAGACCACTTGGGCGCGGTCGCACACCTAATCGTTTGTGTGCTCGCCAACAAGGCAGGCGACGAGTTTCAAATTCTCATGCCCCGTCGTCTTCCGCTGAACGAAAAGATGCAAGTGCTTGAGACATTCATGACGCCTGAACTACTAGCCGGTTCTATGACGGATAAACCGTTCGAGAAGCAGCCTGCAACCTCGTCCTGCTGGCCGCGGCTCTGGTTTTACGAGAACCGGAGACCCGACTCAGATTTCCAGACGGAATGAAAAGGCCAACGGAATGCAGCATCGTTTCCCGGTGGTTTGTTATCCGGCCGAAGTGCGTTGCGGGTGCTTATCGAGGCTGATCAGCGAGCCAGGTGTACCGCCGCAGCTATGGGGACAACGCATTCTGGGCGGGAAACGCGGCTGAGGTTCTTTCGACAGTGTCGGAGGTCCTACTTAAGCTGCCAGACCAACGGACGCTAAACCAAGCTGGAAGGTCCAGGTGAGTCAAGCTGGGGGTTCGCGCCCCTCGTCGAATGGGGGAACCGAAATGGCTAAGCCGCTGGGTCTTGAACTGGCCGAGGGTGTCTCATCGTCCGGCCGGTCCGAGCCTGAGGCCATAGCGCGCCCCGAGGCTCGTCGGCTCGACGACGCGGCGACTGCCCAGTTGCTTGAGCGCCTGCCAGCCCGGGCTGAGCCGCCCGCCGTATCGGAATCCGGGTTCGCCCTGCGCGAGGCGTCACGGCCGCGCCCGAGGCCCGGTCGTGTTGTCGAAGTTCCGTTTCCGCCGCCCGCCGGCCCGGATGGCGACCCGAAGCGCCCGGTTGCGTCAGCGGCAGCCCCGCCGGCCGCGCTGGAGGTGGTGCGCTATCAGCCAGAGGGCGAGGTTGACCTTGCAAGAGGGGTTTCGATCACCTTCTCCGCGCCTATGGTCGCCCTCGACAGTGTTGACGCTGCGGTGGTCGCGGAGCCGCCCGTGCGATTGGATCCGCAGCCGCCGGGCGAGTGGCGCTGGATGGACCCCCGGACGCTCGTCTTCGTGCCGGACGGCGAACGCATGCCGATGGCCACGGAGTACCGGGTGGTGGTTCCAGCCGGGACCAGAGCTGCAAGCGGCGCGGAGCTCGAAGGTGATGTTGCCTTCGGCTTCGGCACACCTGCGCCCCGGCTCGTGACGCGCTATCCACAAGGAGATCGGGTACGACCCGACAGCGAGGTTCGGCTGGCCTTCGATCAGGACGTTGACGCTGAAACGGTCGTTGCATTGACCTCGCTCACCGCGGACCGGCATCCCGTAGTCTTCGACGCCGCCACCGCGAATGGTGTGGGGAGGCGCTCAGTCACCTTGCGCCCACTGGCGCCGTTCCCGTTCGACACCGCCTGCTCCGTGACCCTCCGGGCGGGCGTGCGGTCGCTCGAAGGACCGAGAGTCACCGAGGCCGCAGAAACGTGGGAATTCGCAACACCAGAGCCCTTCCGGGTGCGTGGCCTGCGCTCCGGCTGGGGGCGACGGGGCGATCATCCACCGGGCGCGACCTGGCGCATCCAGCTCAGCAATGAGATCGAAGTCGAGTCTTTCGACGAAGCGATGATCGGCGTCGAGCCGCCGGTGGAGCGGCTCACGGCGTCGGTGTCTGGCTCCTACGTCAACGTGACCGCGGCCTCGGTGGCGAATCAGTCCTACCAGGTCACAATCGATCCGGCGCTGCGTGATGTATTCGGCCAGATCCTAGGTTCGTCGGAACCCGTACGGGTGGAAGTAGGTCCGCCCGAACCGCGGTTGGGGATCCTCGGCGGCAATCATGTGATCCTCGACCCGAAGGGCGCCCCGAGGCTTGCGGTGCGCTCGATTGGGATCAAACAGGTCCGGGTGCAGGTTTACGCGGTGCGGCCAGCGGATTGGACAGAGTGGCAGGAGGCCCAGGGTCGGCGTTGGTCAGACGACGCCACCAAGCCTCCGGGCGAGCGGGTCGCGGAGATGTTGCTCAAGGTGCCCGGCGTCGGGCTGGCATGGGCCGATGTGGAGGTAAGCCTCGCTCCTTGGCTTGAGGACGGGCTCGGCCAACTCATCGTGTCCGTCGAACCGAAGGATCGGCTGTCCAAACAGGACCGGCGGCGTCTAACTGCCATGTCCTGGGTCCAGGCGACGCGCCTCGGGGTGGACTCGCTGATGGATGCGACCATGCTGCACGCGTGGGTCACCGATCTCTCGACAGGCGCACCCATTGCTGGCGCGACAGCAGAGCTCGGTGCAGCCTCCGTCATTACTGGAGAGGCCGGCACCTGCTCTCTTGCGCTGACGGATTCGCCCGAGCCGATACTCGTCGTGCGGCGGGAAGATGATGTCGCGATTCTCATGCCCGACGGGTGGCGGGGCGCCTGGCGCCGTCATGAACCCGCCGATGATGATGCCTGCTTCATGTTCGACGATCGCGGCCTTTATCGCCCAGGCGAGCGAGTTCACCTCAAGGGTTGGATCCGCACGATCACAGGTGGGCCGACGGGAGACGTCGCACCAGCTGCGGACTATTGCGAGACTGTTCCATGGAACGCCTGGGATCCGCTGGGCAACGAAATTGCCTCGGGCTCAGCGTCTCTCGATAAACTAGGCGGGTTCGACATCACCGTGGACTTGCCCGAGACGGTCAACCTCGGAAGCGCTCGGGTGCAAGTTGGACACTTCTGGAGCCACGAGTTCAAGATCGCAGAGTTCAGGCGTCCCGAGTACGAAGTCAGCGTGGCCATCGAACCGGACCGGGCCATTGCCGGCGACACGGTCACGGCGTCGGCGCGGGCGGTCTATTACGCAGGCGGTCCGCTGCGTGCAGCACCGGTCAAATGGTCGGTCACTTCAGCCCCCGCACATTACAACCCACCCGGATGGGACCGCTTCACGTTCGGCAGCGCTGTGCCCTGGTGGCGGTTGGATTCATGGGCCGACGAAGACGATGAGGTCGAGGAACTAGAACTCGTCGACTTCGAAGTCGGCGAGGTAGTGAGCATCTTGGATGGGCCATTTGCGACATTGCCGGGATCTGTTATCGAGGTCGACGCCGAGCAACGGAAGCTCAAAGTGTCGGTGAGCATCTTCGACCGCGAGACCCTCGTAGAACTGACCTTCGACCAAGTCCTCGGCGACGGGATCTTCGTCGCTAGCGCCGGCGACAAGAGATTCCAGGGCATCACCGGCGACGACGGTTGCCACCGCCTCGGAATCTCCACGACACCAGGCTCAGAACTGCGCCCCTGGTCTGTGTCGGCCGAGGCGACCGTCGAGGACGTGAACCGCCAGGCCTGGACAGCCTCGACATCGGTCCTGGTTCACCCGTCGGCCTTATATGTCGGATTACGTTCCGAGCGTTCGTTTTTTACAGGTGGCGGCGCCATCGAGATTCAGACGGTCGTTGTTGACCTCGATGGCGCACCGCTATCTGGAATCCCCGTGGACGTCCGTGCTGAACGCCGCGAGGACCGCCAAGTTGCCGGGCATTGGCGAGAAGTCGTCACCGAAACCGTCGAACGGGCCACTATCAGTGCGAGTGACGCGGTGACCGTGACACTCGAAGGACTTGGTGCCGGCCAATGGACGGTAGTCGTTGAGGCGGCCGACGCCGCCGGGCGAGCGCACCGCAGCACCCTGGAAGTCTGGGTGACGGGTGCAAGCACGGACAGGCGCGCCAAAAGCGATGAGCTGCAGATAATTCCGGACAAGCCGGTTTACGCCCCCGGTGACGTTGCGGAAGTTCTGCTCCTGTCGCCATTCACGCCGGCGCATGGCCTTCTCGTGCTGGAGCGCGACGGCATCGTCCGCACTGAACCGCTGCATGTCACCGACGCTTTCCACGCCTTGCGCATTCCGATGGAAGATGCCTTCACACCCGGTGTCCACGTGCAGGTCGTACTGGCCGGGGCCGTCGCACGACCGGATGCGCCAGGAGGCATCACCCGGCCTGCCTTCTCATCGGCCAGCATCTACCTTTCCGTACCGCCGGTTGCTCGCGCGCTGGCTGTGGCAATCACCCCGCGCGCGCCTGGCCTACGGCCAGGTGAATCAACCGTGCTGGACCTCGCGGTAACCGGGGCCGACGAGGCGCCTGTAACTGGTGCGGGCGCAACCGTGATCGTCGTCGATGAGGCTGTACTGGCGGTAGCGGCGTACAAGAACCCGGACCCACTCGGCGTGTTCTATCCGAAGCGGAGCGCCGGTGTGGAGACAGCCAGGTCGCGACCGCGTGTGCTGCTCGCACGGCCTGACGACTTCGCACTCGCTGAAGACCCGGACCTGCTCTGTGCAGAGGAGGCGTGCATGGCAGCGCCGGGAGGCGCGATGCGGATGGGCGGCCCGCGGCTGGGGCCAGGGGGCCCGCGACCAATCCGTGCCCGCACTGATTTCAGCGCGCTCGCGTTGTTCGCGGCCACCGTGATCACCGATGCCGACGGTCGGGGCGCCGTCCCGGTCACGTTGCCCGACAACCTCACTCGCTACCGCGTGCTCGCAGTGGCGACCGACGGGGTCGCTCGTTTCGGGGTGGGGGAGTCCGCCCTGACCGCCCGACTGCCGCTGATGGTCCGTCCATCAGCGCCGCGCTTTCTCTCCTGGGGCGACACCTTCGAACTGCCGGTGGTCCTCCAAAACCAATCCGACGTCCCACTCGAAGTCGATGTGGCCGTGCGCGCGGGTAATGCGTCGCTGACGGCCGGTGCGGGACGCCGACTGATCGTGCCGGCGAACGACCGGGTCGAGGTCCGGTTCCCCGCCGCGGCCGAGTCGGTAGGCCAGGCCCGATTCGAGGTGGCTGCAGCGTCAGGCTCGGACGCCGATGCCGCGACGGTGACCCTGCCGGTGTGGTCGCCGGCCACCACCGAGGCATACGCGCTGCACGGTGTGCTCGATGACGGTGCGGTGGACCAGCCGGTCCGGGCGCCAGCCGGTGCGGTGCCGTCCTTCGGGGGACTTGAGGTCACGACGTCATCGACCGGGGTTGCAGCCTTGTCCGACGCCGTTGTGTACCTAGCCTCCTACCCGTTCGAATGTGCCGAGCAGTTGGCATCCCGGGTGCTGGCCGTCGCCGCCCTACGAGATGTGCTGGCGGCCTTCGGAACTGCGGGACAAGCTTCTCCGGCCGAGTTGGAGGCGGCAGTCCGACGCGATATCGAGATGCTTGCGGCGCGCCAGTGTGCCGACGGCGGCTTCGGCTGGTGGCGGCGGAACGAGGACTCCCGGCCCTACATCAGCGTCCACGTCGGCAATGCGCTGGCCCGCGCACGGGCGAAGGGCTTCGAAGTCCCCGAGCGGGTGTCGCGGTCACTGCTCCAGTACTTGCGAACGATCGAGGACCGGTTCCCGCGCGACTACCCGGCCGATGCCCGCGCGGTGATCGAGGCATATGCCATCTCCGTACGGGCCGCATTCGGCGACCCGGACCCGGCCTCGGCCCGCCAGTTGGTGGCGGCTGGTGGACTGTCTGTCGAGGGACTCGCCTGGATCCTTCCGGTCCTGGCCTCCGATCCCGAGTCACGTGTCCAGACCGCCGAGGTCCGTCGGCAGCTCGCCAACCGTGTGGTAGAAACCCCGGGCGCGGCATCCGTAGCTGTGCGATACGAGGACGGTCCTTACCTGTTGTTGTCCTCGGACAGGCGCGCCGACGCGATCGTTCTGGAGGCGCTCATCGCCGACCAGCCCGACAGCGACCTGGTACCCAAGCTCGTGGCGGGGCTGCTGGGTCACCGGACCGCGGGGCGTTGGGGCAGCACCCAGGAGAACGCCTTCGTGCTCCTGGCGCTTGGCCGCTACTTCGACACCTACGAATCCGTCACACCCGATTTCACAGCGCGGCTGTGGCTGGGTGAGGACTTCGCCGGCGAACAGGACTTCCACGGCCGGTCCACCGACGTCCGCCATGTTGTTATCCCGATGGCGGCATTGTTGCCCGGCGCAGACGAGCCAAGTGACCTGCTGCTGGCGAAAGATGGTCCAGGACGGCTCTATTACCGACTGGGCCTGCGGTACGCCCCTGCCAGCCTTGACCTCGAGCCACTTGACCGCGGCTTCGAGGTCTCCCGAACCTACGAGGCAGTCGACAATCGAGCCGACGTCCGACGTGACGACGACGGGACCTGGCGCATCCGGGCCGGCGCCCGCGTCAGGGTCAATCTGGTGATGACAGCACGGGCTCGGCGCTACCACGTCGCGCTCGTTGACCCGCTGCCCGCGGGCTTCGAGCCGCTCGATCCATCGCTGGCCACTACCGCGGGCGATGCGGCGTCCGACGGGTCCGAGGTCGGCGTGATTGGCGGCCCTGGACTCGGCGGACCCGGGCGTGGGTCGGGTCACTGGTGGTGGTGGAGCCGACCGTGGTTCGACCACGAGAACCTGCGCGACAACCGCGCCGAGGCGTTCACCACGCTGCTTTGGGAGGGCTCGTATCGGTATCGCTACACCGCTCGTGCAACGACACCCGGCACCTTCACTGCCGGACCGCCGAAAGCCGAGGAAATGTATTCACCAGAGGTGTTTGGCCGAGGAGCCACGGACAGAGTGGTAGTCGAGTAATGCGCCGCAGCGATCTGAATTGTCAGTGCTCATTGGCAGGATCGAGGTATGTCTTCTAATCCGATTGACCTCAGCTCCCGGCCCGAGTCTTACTTCTGGGATTTGGGTGCCGAGGATGAGCTCCTGACGCATATCAAGGGTGCCGCCCGTCGTGAGGTCCTGCAGCGATTGATCGACCAGGGCCAGCGGGCGCAGATCCCGGAGTTCCTGTCTAAGGCGAAGTTGTCTGACGAAGAGCGCAAAGCAATCGGACGGATCCACCCGTACTTTATGGGCGGGGAGTATCTGCCCGACCAGGAAGACGGTGAGGTCGAAATTGCCCGCATCGAAATAGACTCCACCACAGCGGATGTCACGAGTGTCCCCGCGAGTCTTACCGCTGCCGGAATTCACTACCGTGTGGTTGACGAGTACGGGGGAGACACGTTGTCTGGCCCTTCCGAGATGGACTCAAGCCTGCCGCTAACTCTTGGAGAACTGGAAGCCTTCTTCACGGGGGCGTGGCCGCTCATGGAGGTCCTTGAGATGAATTTCGAGGGGGACGTCGAGGGCATGTTGGGTTTCTTCCGTGCGCACTCGCAGTTCTATCCAGAACTCGATGCGCTGCTGCGCCAACGTGTTCGCGAGGCCTTCCGTGATTAGCCCTGTTAATCAGCGGCCGAGCCCGGCGCAGTGGTTCCACCGGAATGAGGGGATGCGATTGAAGGACGACGTTCGTGCGGAGCGGCTGGGAGGGCTGTGCTGACCATGTCATCCGACTACTTTGACGGTGTTCCCGACTTCAGGAGGCTGGCCCGCGAGATCGGACAGGAGATCGCCGCGAGCCGGCCGCCGAATGTCCTGGCGCACAACGGCCGGGCGTTCTGGAAGCTAACCGATGCCAACACTGGAGCACTCACCTGGCTCGCATTCACCCGGCCAGACGCGCGGTCGCCACTGGCCCGGCGCAAGATGTGGACACTAATCCCGTCCCTGCAGGTATTCATCGCGAACTGGTTCGTGAGTGTCGACCACGAGCGCACCGATCAGATCAAGTGGATACATACAAACATCGACGTTTATGAGGCACGCGAACTTGCGCTGCTGGTACCGCGGCCGAAGGCCGAGGACATGAAGCGGCTCACCAGGCCCGAAGCGGTGCTGACCCTCGACGACATCGACCGGCACAAAGTGACTACGGTACTGGGCAAGGGAACTGCTCAAGCGATGAAGGCCCGGCGATGACTCGTCTGAACAAACAGGAATTCTGGGAGTGGGCGTACGACGACCTACTCACCAACACCACCCGCGGAGTGCTGGCTGAGTACATCGTGGCCACAGCACTAGGCGTTGCCGACACGAAGCGCCGCGAATGGGATCAGTATGACCTCAAGACCGTCGACGGTGGCGGGGTGGAAGTGAAATCGGCTGCATACGTGCAGACGTGGGAGCAAACCCGGGTTTCGGAGATAACCTTCGGCATCCGCCCCGCACGGGGCTGGGACGCCCCCAACAACACCTATGCGGCCAGTGCGAAGCGAAGCGCCGCCGTGTACGTCTTCTGTCTGCTCGAGGGTGAGGACCGCGACCAGATCGACCCGCTCGACACCGCTCACTGGACCTTTTTTGTGCTGCCCACGAGCGAGCTCGATCGACGAGTCCCGACGCAGAAGACGATTCGGCTCGGATCGCTGAAAGCCCTCGGTGCGCAGCCCTGCACATACGACGAGCTCAAGGTCGCCATTGATGAGGCAGCTGCGCTCAAGCCCGGTAGCTGACGAACTCCCTGTGGGGTTCGCTTACCCATGGTCGCCGCCGTCTGGCCTGACACCGGCCGCTGCCGCGCCTAACCGGGCTGAGAAACCAAGTGGATTGTCGGATCTGCGCGGTATGGTGCGCCCCGGAGTTAAGGGGGCTTTGTCGTGGGGCTAGACGGACTAGACACTCTGACAACGGATGTCATCGACACCTCATTTGACTTCCGTACCGATACGCCGCCAGGTAAGGACCCCGATGCCTTTAGTCTCAAGCTGCGCCGATACCACCAAGTTCTATGGAGTAAGCCGCTGCCAAGCGGAGGGCGCTTTGATCTGAGTGCCCTAACTGGGGGTCGCCTCAGACACTCTTCCGAACGCGGCGAGTTTGTCTTGGCCAGCGACACCGTGATTCCGACTTGGGAGAAGTGGACGACGAGAAGTTGGCCTGAAGCATCGACGGTCATAGGCGCGCTATCAGACCTCGAGAAGAGGGAGTTCGCGAAGAAGCGGTACACAATCGGCGGGATGATGGTCTTCCCTGGGACTCAGGTCAACCGCGGGCGGACCATCAATGCAGAGCGCGGCATGAATCGCAAGATCGGTGACCGGATGGACCTAACTCTTGAGTGCATCCGTCGCTACTACCGAGGCGAGACGAGCCATCCCGAACAAGCGGTGCAGCGGTTTGGCCAAACATTGCGGCGATACGCCGACTTCCTCGCGCTGTTTGAGAACTTCACGGGATATGTCGATTTCTTTCTCCTGCAGGACATGGTTACGAGCGACTACTCCGAAGTTAAGTTCGCTCTGCCGTTCGATGACTTCGTATCGGCTCCACTCCCGAGGGACGTCCATGCCTACCGTGAGTATCGCCGCAACAGCATCGCCTTCATCGAAGCTAGGAACCGCCGAATCGATGAGCTCGCACTTGAGGTCTGAAACGGGGAGGCGCTTGCAGACGGCTGATCAGTCTCCGTTGTCCGTTCACAGTGACTGCCACACGTTCTGCGCGGTCCTTAACGACCTGCACCGGCACGACTCGAAAGCGGATATTGGACGGCCACACGCCGCCACTTTCAAGTTGGACCCGTAACGGTGCTCACGACGGCCGGTGGACTCAAGAGCGGTCACCGCGCGTACAACATCGCACTCGATCAGAAGAATGCCTTTAGCGAGAGGAGAGTGTGTTATCGCCAACCTATCCCCGGACGCGAAAATATCTGCGGCGCAAACTCTTTGGCCTACCATTGTGCGGACTGGCACGGCCCTCGGGTCTGAGCGAATCAGACTGGTGGGTAGCGCCACCACACCTTCATCAGTGGGCTAGCGCCGGTAGTAGAAACCTCCGGATGACGTTGCAGTCGTGCCGGGTCGGGCCTTGGTTCCAGGGACTGCCGTCATTGCGGGACCACGCACGTTCTGAGCTTGGTAGCCGTCCGCGTCGACCGCACTGCCTGGGCCGTCAAACATGCCGGTGCTTTCGGAGATCGTCGCGGGGTCGGTGGCGCCCGGCGTGCACATTGCCGAGCTGACCACAAAGCAGGCGTCACTGACAACGCGATGGCTAGCGCCCGAGGTTGTGGTGAGGCCTCGACTGATGCCGTTTGTGCCGTCGTTATCGAAGGACCCTGCGGTGCCATCCCAGTCGATGGCGCACCCAGACTGGCAGTTAAGACCGTCGGCGGATGCTGGGGCAGCCCCGCCGATAGCAATTCCGGCCGCGGCGATGCCGACAAGGACGACCCCTTGGATGGAAGCGCGGAACGATCGGGCAATTGAATTGATGTTCATGCTCTTCTAACCGATCCCCGCGGGGCGCAGCCCTGTGCTTTCCACTTGCTTGCGGGTATTAGAAGTTTGCTTATGTATGTCGCCCGGTCCGTGCAGTCAGGGGGAAGGCTTCTGCATTGCCTCGGGGCGAACCGCGATCGCACACCGGCCCGCCTAATCCGCGCAGACGATCGAAGGCCCCTGCCGGATGCCCGAGGGGTCGGACGCGGAGAATGCCTCGCTCAGACGCCGCAGAATGATTCAGCGAGTTCCGGGCCCGGCGATCGGTCTAGACGCGTCTGGGTGGCGGTGACACCAGGTCGGGATTATCTGAGCCGATACGAGACCATTGCTCGTCGATCCACCGGAACAGTTGCCCGTGTTCTGGTTCCGGAAGGTATCCGAGTTTCCGCAGAGATGCGCCCGCGTTACGCAGTTCCTGTTCGGTGACCCGAGCCGATTCCAGCAGCCCGCCGACTTGGCCCCAATGCACTGAGTTGGGGAAATGATCGGTGAACCGCCGCGAGCCCGCATCCTCAGTTGCACGGGCCAGGAAATAAGCTGCCAGTTCGGGTTCGGCGAGTTCCAGGTAGGCGGTGGAGGCTTGCAGGGCGAGCCGGCCCTCCAACGGCCCGCGGGAATCGTATTTGCAGCAGGACCGCTTCAGGATCCCCACCCGGGCCGCGGGATCTTCCTCGGCTCCCGCCATCAGCCACCCCGCCGCTTTCGGCAGCCGCCAGCTGTCCGACTCGGAGCTGCCTTGGGCCGAAGCCAAAGCGGCGGACGCGTTGGCGTGGCGCAATGCCTCTGAGTCATCTCCAAGGGCGTGGAATATGACCGCGGCGAGCGCGTGAAGCTCAATCTGCCGCAATGGGTTTGGGGACTGTCCCTCGGGAGACTGGTCGGTGTTGTCACGGCCCGTTGGTTGCTCCAGCTTGGCCATGGTCAGCAGGGCGCGCGCCGCGTCCGGCCGATTGGCATGTGCGGCGTTGGCCGCCGCATACAGGACAGCGGCGGAGTCACCGTCGGTGAGGATCGATGCGGATGATTGGCGCAGCGCAGCGGTGAGCGCCGACCACTGGGACGATTCAGGGGGTGCGACACGGGCGACCTCGATGAGTAGGTGGTGGGCTTCTGGGCCAAAGCTCTCAGCGAGCTTGATGGCGCGGTCGATCTGCCCGTCGCCGGCAAACCGCAGCGCCATCGTGGTGCCCACCTGGCGGTGGTGCGGAAACTCATCGGCCGGCCCATGTAATGCCGCCGAGAGGGCCTCGTTGAGCAGCTCGGTCGGCAACAAGCCGTCCAGACCGTGAGCTGCCGTCATGTCGACCAACGGGACCCGCAATTCGGCCGGTGAGTGTTCGACGAAGTCGCAGAGCTGCGCCGCCCAATAGGCAGAGAAGTCGCGGACCGCTTGTGGATCGCAGTCGCCGTAGCGCGCCAGTAGCAGGTCTCCTCGGGTATTGCTCTGTGTGTTCTGCACAGCGACGATCAACACCTCGGCAGCCAGACGCTGCTGCTCAGTTCGATCGCCGTCCCAATGGTCGAACGCGCCGCTGTCGAGCAGGTGGCGATACAGCGAAGCCGCGGTCGTCACGACGTGCTGACCTTCCGGATCCGCCTCCGCGGCGCACGGAAAGTCCAACAACGCCACGTCCTGCAGGAGCTCGCAGTGGTTGATCGCACCCCGACGGAACCTGCGCAGTGGCCTGGCGAACTCCGTGACGTCGATGCCGATCTGAGTATCCTCGCCAGCCACGTCCAGCCTTCCTCAGAACCGGGCAGGGGTGCGAGCCTAACAGCGCTCTCATGTACAGGGCGTCGAGGCTAATCACGGTCGTTGGTGGCGCGCCCAGAACCGCGGACTGCTTGCCGAAGTTCGCCGGTCCAACCAGCGAGCCGGAATCGGAAGTCTCAATGACTCCGACCGACGCCGGGGGATCGGTCAGAGGACATATGAACACCAAGGTCATTGCCCGAAAGGGCACGTCTGATCAGAAGACTGGGTCGACCGTCCTGCCTGACGAGGCGCCGAAAAAAGTCTGAATCAACGGGAATGCGAACACGGTTCGCCATCGCCGCGGTGGCCTCTGCGCTGGTGTCCACCGCGTTGTGGTCCGGCACCGGTGTGGCGCAAGCCGCGCCGACAGGCTGCAGCAAGGGGGGCGGGGGAGTCTATGCAACAGCCATCTGTTCGGCAGGCAACGGCTCCTACCAGGCTTATGCCACGTGTATGAATCCGACGATTCCAGGCGCGACTTTCTACAAGTTCGTGGAAGGCCCGTGGAAGCGGGCCGGCAGCCGCGAAACCTCCACGGTCATCTGCCCTCTGCTCTATGTTGTCTCCAATCGCGGCGTCGGCCTACGGAACTGAGACCCGTTGCGTCTCGCTACTTCAGTTGGCATCTAATTGGCCGGCACATCGCCGAAATCCAATCAAGGAGCAAAATCATGACCACCGATCTCGTAACATCCGCACTCCGCGGTCTGGCTGTCGTCGCCGTTGGCGCCGCTGTCGGACTGACCGTTGCTCCCACTTCGGTTGCAGATCCTGACCCGCACATCCCCAACGGTGCCGCCGGATGGTGCCTGGGTGGCCAGGATCCAGCGACCTATTGCCTTGGTGAAGCCTTCCCCGACGGCACCTTCTTCACGCAGAGCCGTTTCATCATCGCCAGCCAGCCCTTCCGAGGCCCGCAGTGGCAACACTACGCCTTGTGCATGACCTGGATTGACGGTCGGCTGACGGCGGCGCCGGGATGCGGCGGCGTCGCCAGCATCGGCATCTGAGGGCCTTCGCAATCCCGTCGGGAGGACCATCGCGCACGCACCGCCATGGCTGCGAACCATTGTCCGGCAGCTCCTTTCATCGCCAGCCATGATTTCGACCAAACCCCGCCTGGGCTGGCCTTGTGCTTGTCATGGGGGCGACGCGGTCCCGACGTATCGCTCCGCCTGCCCGATACCCTCTCGATGGCTGCGGCGATGTCGCTGGGCCCGCGTTGGCCGCGAGCCCAGCGTGCCGCAACCTCAGCCCGAGCCGTGCAGCCGGCGCAGCAGCAGCGCTAAACCCTCCTGGGGGTCGACATCCCGCCCGCGGAGTTGGACAGTCCCGCTGTCGCATATCCGAGCCTGCAGCCGCTGCGGCTTGCGCCGGCGGGCAGGCTCGGGCTTGGCCGCGGGGGGCAGTGCCGACTCGAGATGCTCCCTCGGGATGCCCGCGCGGCGGGCGGCGATCGCGACCCAGTGGGCGCAGGGACCGCACCCGCAGCGCTTGTTGCCGTTGGCTGTGTGCAACCGACCGGCCACAATGGCCAGTGCGAACCGAACGTTGGGATCTTGCACCATCTCTGCTCCTGACTGTGAATACACGTCTCCCCTTGAGACGTCTGTCAGGTGCATGAAGTTGTGATGCTGGGGTCCGTGAAATAGGGCGGGACAGAAAGCTACCTCGTTAGGACCGGATAGGCAATAGGGTTTCGCGCGGACTTTTGCCGCCGGATGATCAAACCGGTAGCTGCCAAGCGGATTCCGGCGGGGAATCGGTTGGAAGGAAGTCCGATCCATCGCGTCCGAATCTGCAGAGGGAAATGGTGGAGTTCGTAACCAACGAGTGTGAGCCACCGTGCCGGCCGCCGGTCGTGCTGCGGAAGTCGCTGGCCTCCGCTGAGGCCGGAGTCATCGGTGAGATGCCGGTGATCAGCGTATGCCCCTGTGTTCCTGCGCTGTTGTCGGCCTCAATCGTTGTCGCCCAGGTTGGCGCCGTCATCTTCCAGTTCGTGCAGGCCACCGATTCGCGTCTTCCCCTTCTGTATTTCAGCGTCGATTCGGCGGCCTTCGCGGGAGTGGTGGCCTTACTCGCGCTGTTGGGTAGGCAGGAAGGTTGGTTCGTGCATGCCCGACTGACCTCTGGGGTTGGTGTCCTGGTTTCGGCGATCGTGTTCGCCACGGTCATCGTCCCGGCCAGCGAGACCGGCACATGGTTTCAGCCGCACGACGATCTCTGGGTTCGGGCGGCGACAGTCTTGATGCACGGCGTCGCACCGGTCCTCGTCACACTCGATTTCCTCGTGCGGAACTATGCACATTCAATCCGCAGTGCCCTCCTGTGGAGCTACTTATGGCCGCTGATTTACTTCGGCGTGCTGATCGTGCTCGCCCTGATCTTCGGTTCGAACATGATCCCGTATCCCTTTCTTCGTCCTGCGTCGATGGGTTGGCCGATGGTTGCAGCGGCGGTTGTTGCGCTCACCGTGCTGATCGGCTTTTTGGGTGCGATGCTCGGCGTCCTTAACCGTGCAGTGTGGGTGACCGACGGACTCGACTTTCACCGATGGCAGGACCTCACGCTGAGCACGCCGCCTACCATCGGCAACGACCCGACGTCGATGAAGGTGGGGGTTCCCCGGGTGATGACCGAGGTAGCAGACGAGGAACCTGAACGTGATGATCCCTACGCGGGGGTTGCCCTGTTCCCTGATCTGGCGCGGGCGTCAAATCCCTGGCGTCAGATCGTGCGCGATATGCATGCGCCAGCGCCCATGTCACACTGGGCTTCGGATGTCACCACGCTGCGGATCAGAGCGTATGACCAGATAAGGCCGTTCGTTACCAGGGGTGCTCTGCTGGCGGCGCTGGCGATCCTGCTCTGTGTGGCACCGGGTACCTGGTGGTTGACGTTCCTGATGCTGTTGCCGGCGGCGGTGCAGGTGGTACTCGAGATCGTTGTAAGCCTTCAGTTGGCGGCTCCGGAGACCACGCGGGTGCGTGCCCTCAAACCCTTGGCGGACATTACCAAGAAGGCGCACAGTCGAACGCTGGTCAATGTCACCGGTGTCATCGGGGTGCTCGCGGTCCCGTGCAACATCGTTGCCGTGTGTTACCTATCGGGACCGGGTCAGCCGAGCTGGGTCAAGGTACTGGCACTGGGGGTCGCGGCGGCCTACGGCGTCTCCGCGATGGTGAGTCTGCTCATCGATTCGGCGCATTACTCTGCGCACCTGTCTTACTCGCGGCCGCACCGGCTGTTCCACACGGTACGGCCGCATGTCTGGCTGGTGACAGGGGCGCTGATGGCCGCCATCGTTGCGGGCTCGGTTGTGGCCGGCCGGTGGGCACCGGAGATGGTGCCGCTGGCGTGGGCAATGTGTCTGTTTCCGTCGGTGATTGGCATGAAACTGCGTGACTACGAACGCATCCTGCGCGCGAGCAGTGAACTGCTGCCCGAGATCCAGCGCTCCGCGAAAGAACTGCTGGCCAGAGACTTCCACAACACCTACACCCAGATCCGGGTGTTCAACCGGGATCTGGCCCGCAACGCAGCCGTTCCTGCCGAGATTCAGGTCAAGGCCGCCACGCTGGCGCCACTGATGAGCCTGATGTCTGAGGCAGTTGATCATGATCGGTGGGTGGCCCAGGGGGAGCAGCCGTCGCTGGCCGGAATCGCCGAGAAGTGCGCATCGGACGGCGGACTGAAACTCTCGGTCGACATTCGGCTTGGTGACTTGGATTCGGAGAACTATGCGACGGCGCGCACCCTGCTGACTGCGCTGCTCGTTAACGCGGGGCAGGCCATGACGCGAAGGCGCCAGGAGCGTTCCGCCCGCGGTGACGAGTTGGCCGACGACCAAGTGACGGTCCTTGGTGAGATTCGAGACGGGCAGGTCCACATCGTGGTGCGCGACCCGCTACCGCCTGTCGACGACTGGTGTTGTGAGGGGTCGACCACCCGTTGGCTGCACGAAGATCTGATCGCCCGCGGGGGCAGCGGTCTGGTCCAGCATCCCCTCGACGACGGTAATCCGTCAGCGGGCAAAGAGATTCGCGCGAGTTGGCCCGTCAAGCGGGCGCCGTTAAGCCTCACGGAGGATTGGTGATGATCGTCAACCCCAGAGACCAGCAAGGCCGTCCCCCGCTGCGCTACTTGCTGCTCGACGATCAGCACAACCGCAACGAACAGTTCAAGACACAGGTGTCCAACAGCGAGTTAAGGATCAAGACAGCCAGCGAAGCCATCGAACTCAGAGGAGTCAAAGACGAACTCGTGCTGCTCGACGGGGCCATCATCGATTTCCACCTCAGCACCCCGAAGAGACCGGGCTACGAGTATCTGCGCTACCCCTGCATGCAGCCGGACTGCCCGAACCTCGTTGTTGACGAACATAGCTCGGCCGACGTGCCGGCTGCCCGCGCCGAACACGACTGGCACGCCGGCGCCGGCATTCCCGAGGTGGACGTCACCACGGGATTGGGCGCCATGTGTTACATCAAGCAGCACGCCCCCGAAGTGGCGCTGTTCGGGTTCTGCGAGCGCAGCGCCGAGCATTCGCTGTTGTTTCTACTCGCCGCCCAGATGTGGCTGGGGGCCGGCGCCGTAAACGCCGAGTATTCACCTGAGGAGATCCGGCACGCGCTGCTGAGCGACGCGCCGGAAGACTACCTGCCGATCATGCGCGAACTTCAAGCCGCAAAGAAAGGCTTTGCGAGACTTACGGACAGTCTGAATTTCCTCACCCGTGAGGCTGAAGCCTGGGATTGGTTGGCCGAGTTACGGTTTTGTCCGCGCATAGGTACGCGGGCGGAGTTGGAACGGCGGCTGAAGATGCGCTTCGGTCTGCGTGGTGTCGAGTTCGACGCCTATATCAGGTTTATGCGCAGGGCACAGATAGATCTCAGCGAGATCCTGCAGGCGTTCAACCGTGATGTCAGCGGTTGGCCGAACATCGACCACGTCGAGAGCGCAAAGCACTGGGACGACCACAACCCTGTGCTCGACTTTGTTCAGAGCGGCGATTGGCGGACCTTCTTCACCCAACCCGACGTTCGATCGGCTCTGGCCTACTACCGGGCTAACGAGAAGCGGACGCCAGTCGATGTCTACTGACCGGTTACCCGGCTGGTCGACCTACATCCACGAGGCCGCGGGTGATCCGGGCGGGTGCATCACCGTCGCGGTGACAGACCGACGCACGGACACTGGGGACCAGACCATCATCGTCGCCCAAGGATTCAAGTCGTGGATCGAGACATTTGAGCTGCAGCGATTTCAACTCATCGCGCGGACGCTGCGCGCCCGGTTGGTCATCGCTGAGACACCGGGTTTAGGTGCGGTTGGTTCGCGGCTGCTGCCGGGGGAGCGACGGGCGCTTGTGGCCGGCGACTTCGGTCCGGTGGCCACGCGGATGTTTGCCGCGGCGGTGGCCGAACTCGACGGCGAGTCAGACCTAACACTGTCGTTCCTCGGCTACAGCATGGGTGCCTCCATCGTGACGACCATGATGAAAAATGCTGCGGCCCAGGGCTGGGCGGTCAACAGTCTGGTTCTCGTCGAACCCGTCACCCTGCAGAAGTGGAAGATTCTGCCCCTGATCGCGGCTGCCTCTCGCGAGGCGCGTTGGACCGCCGAGTACCTCGCCACCAATAACGCCGTCGACGGCGCTCTCGCTCCCTGGCACCAGCGGGCCGGCGTACGGCCGGCGACCCGGCGTCGCCTGGACCTGCTTGTTCTGGGTGCTGCCATCCGACGGGGCGCGCTGACCGGTGACCTTCACACCGTCGTTCCACCGAGGCAGGTGATCATCGTGCGCGGCGACCGCAGCGAGCTGTCGCGGGCTCGTTCCCAAGCGACCCTGACCGCGCTTCGCGAGCGGGGCGTAGTCACCGCCGAACTGAGCGTGCCCGGTCACCACGCGTTCTGGCACTCCCTCCCCGCTGTGCAGGACATGGCGCGCCGACTGAAGACCGTTCTCGACCGTCTGGGCCCGAGGACTCTCAGCAAACCGTGAGTTAGCAGCTGTCGGCGTGTCTGGCAGCTGGTGACGCGACTTCTCCAGATGGGTCGTTTTTTTGACGACCGCGCGGTCGTTTTTTCCGCGACCAGCAAAAACAGTGGTTGAAACCCTCCACTCGAGGGTCGGCATCGAGCCGGCTCCGAGTGAAGGAGTTCTCCATGACCGCAGTCGAATTCGGGCCCCGTGGCAACGCCGAGCTAACTACACGCGACGAGGTGGCCAGTCAGGTGGCGCATGCGTGGTTGGCCGCCCACCCCGACGTCGCGGTGACCACCGTGGACCTGGCGAAGACCACGCAGCAGCTGATCACCGAGTTGTTCAAGACAGGCGGCCGCCGTCAGCGCGAAGCACTGTGCGCCCACGCCGACGCTGTGCTGGGGGCCAGCGGCATCTCGCCCACCGAGTTCGCGCCGGTTCGGTCATTCGCGAAGGCGGCGGACATGCCGATCGCCTACGGCGCCATGGTCGCCGCGGTGGCCTCGGTTCTGGCCCCGCTCGCGGCCGCGGTGCAGCTGGCCCGAATCCCGGTAACCAACGCAGCAGCGCGAATGGTCGACCCCGTTGATGAGATCGACCGCCGGCAGCTGCGCGGATTCGTCGTCGGACACATACGTCCACATGCGCAGAGCGTGCACGCCCGCGTCGGCTCGGGGGAATCGGTCGAAGGGTACCTCCGGCTGATCCTGGCCGACGTCGAGGCGTTGGCAGCCGAGGTCGTCGAGTCCGCGCGAGCCAAGAACGCCAGGCCGAATCGGCTCGATGACGCCGCCGCCGCGCGGATGACCCGTTTCGCCCTCGGTCACCTCCCAGCCCTCACCGGTTATGCCGCAGCACGTTTCGGCCAGGATGCAGACGACATTATCGGGACCGCTTTGGTGAAGATCGCGGTTCAGTTCCGCAACAACCCAGAGCTGTGCGCGGGGTTCGCTTGGGGACGGGCAGCGGTGGACAGCGCCGCCAAGGATCTCTACACCAAGCGGCGTAACCGATACGACCACGAGGTGTGCGACTCGGAGGTGCTCGAACGCGCCGCCGGCGCTGTCGACAACACGGCAGACATCGATGAGGCCGACACGATGGTGCACATCGCGCTGGCGGCGGCGCAGCTCGCCGAGGTACAGCCGGGGCCCTACGCCGGTGCGGCTCGAGACGTGCTGCTGCATTACTTCCTGGTCGACCCGAGGGATATCGATCCCCGCAAGGCCCGGCTGGCCAATCAGGCGCTGCACCTGACGGCCACCGACCAGCAAGGCGGGATCGGCGCCGCACTGGGCGAGTGCGCCGCAACTCTCGGCTACCAGGCCCCGGCGCTAGACCAGGTCACCGCGCTCGCGATTGCCGCGTTGCGCTCCCAGGCACTCAAACGCCGCAGTTGATCCCGCGAACCCGACCTCGCACCCCAAACGATGTCACTCAGGCAAGCCCAGCGCCCCCTCCAGGAAGCAATAGTCGTCCGGCGTCGGCCGAACGGCGCAATTTTCGTCCAGTGGCGCGCGGGGCCTACCAAACGATGTTCGAACAGGTGCACGATTCGATTTTGGTCGTCACCACCGGACTGGTTCCGGCAGCGAAATATGTTGCGGTGTAGCGACACCTGCACCGGGATGGAGCGTCGGTATCCGCATAGCTTATGGCTGTGAAAGCCGCAAGGTTCGTTCGCCGCGGATGGCCGCGCCTGCTAGTCACGTATGCCCGTCAATCCTCCATTTGGAGCGGTCGAGGAGAAGTTGATGCTGCGCGGATGACTGGGGACTGCCTATGAGACCCTTGCGTGTCCCGGCCCGGAGTTCGGCGATCCTGCGGACAGTCGTCGGGTAATCCAGCCCGCCGTCGATAAGAAGACACCCGATCACCGAGCCGGTGCGCCCGATCCCCTTCCAGCAGTGGACGTACACGATTCTGTTGTCGGCTATCTCGGCCCCGATGTCATCAAGGAGCAGGTCATAGCCCTTCTGGCTGAGCGCCCGCATGTCAGGAACCGGTCGCGATAAGTAGCGCACATCGCGACCGGTCCGCTCCTGCACCGCACGAAGATGCATGACATATGGTGTCAGTCCCTCGCCGGCGCTGGTGAGGTCGACGATCGCGCCCACGCCTTCATCCACCAGGAGGCCGATCTTCTCGACGGCCCGCTCCGGTGTCCGGGAGCCGGGGTATTCACCTGCCAGCACCCTCCCGGGTTCGGCCCACCATGCGTGCAGGATCTGGTCGTGCGGCCAGCGCAGGTCATCGGTCATCCGTTTAGTGTGAGGGACCATCACGCACTCGCTTCAGGGAATTGTCGGCGCGCAGAGTGTCTTCGGTAGTCGATCACGGCATGATCCGATGGACGACAAGAGTCCGTCGGCGAGTCTGCATCCGCTCTTTGCACAGGGCAGCCGGGCGTTGCGCTTGGCCAATCCGAGAAATAGATGCGCGGCGCTCTCCCAGCCACAGTCGCAGATAGCGCGGGTGTGGTCGGGCCCTGATCGGTACACCCGGCACAGGGGCACATCGTTTCGTGCCACGTCTGGTTCTCCGATTCTGTTGCGGGGAAGCCGCAGGTAGCTGTTCGTGGATGATTGCGGTCCTTCGGGATCACCGATCCCCCCACTCCGGCAGGTTCGTAGCGGAGACGCCGAACCGATCGGGGAATCGGTTGGAAGGGAGGTCTGTTCAAGCCGCATCGCTGAACATCACGGAGGCAAAAATGGGGGAGTTCGAAGGTCGGGAGCGTGAACCGCTACCGTGCCGACGGTCTGTTGAGATTGTTGCGCTGCGCCGCAACGATGACAGCGTTGCGGCCGAGCTGCGGAGTTCGTTGCCGTTGGTGCTGGCGGGAATCGTCGGTGAGGTGCCCGGTGTAGAGCTGGGTTTGACGATGCTGACCGATCCAGACGGGATGGTCCAGACCGTGCTGGCGGCGTCGGGGTGTGACGAGGCAACGGCGGTGATCGCCGAAGTCGCAGCGGCGCTGGATTCGATCGCCGAGACCGCCCCATGCGACGAACATGACGTGTTCTGGCTTTCCCGCTGGCCCGTCGTTCCGACCGTGCGCGAGGGATGGCTTGGGTTTGTTGACCGGGATTCGCAGCAGCCGAAGACCACTCGGTGGTCCGGCGGTGAGGCGTTGCCCACGCAATTGATCGATGATCTGGCCACGCTGCCGGGCCAGGGAATCGAGGTGGTGCTGCGCGCGCTCGCGCATTCTCCGGAGCCGCGATGGCAGGCCCAGGTGTATGTCGTCACCGCGGGGGAGGCTCCGTCATTGCGGTTGCGCGCGGCGGTACGCCGCCGGTTCGCGGGGCTGCAAGTGACCGGCTCTCCCTCCCAGGAGGGGGCGAGGCTCGCGGTCGGCACCACCGACCTGCCGGCGCTGTTAGCGATTCCGGTGGCGGGGGTTGAGGCGCCGCTTGGCGTCTGTACCGCCTCGCCGGCACCGATCGCCGTCACGCCCAATCGGCGAGGTGACGTCGAGGACGGGCTGTGCATCGGTCAGGCAGTCACCAACAGCGGCCGGCGGATCCCGGTGCGGCTCAGTGTCGAGGAGCGACTCCGGCATGTCCATGTGCTGGGCCGTACCGGTACGGGCAAGTCGTCGGCGTTGGCTGGAATGCTGAACGAACTGGCATCCGGATCTGACGGCGCCCTGGTCGCCGACCCGCATGGGCAGCTGTGCGACCGCATCCTTGCCGAGTTGCCGGACGAGGCCCGGGACCGGGTATGGGTGATCCGCTGCGGTGACGTGGACAACCCGGTGCCGATGAACCCGCTGGCCGAGACCGATCCGGTGCGCCGCGATATCGCGATCAACGATGTGTGTGCCACGTTTCAGTACCTTTTCGACAAGAACTACACCGGGATCGTGGGGCCGCGGTTCCAGGAGCGGGTCGCGATGACCTTGCGGGCGTTGGCCGCCGAGCACGGTCCGCGGGCGTCGCTGCTGGACGTGCCCATTGCATCCACCAGCGACGCTTTCATGGATGCGGCGGTGAAGAAGTCCGGCGATCAGCGTCTGCAAACCTGGTGGCGTACTGACAAATTGGAGCGCAAATCCAACGATCATGGGCAGGTCGTGGCATGGGTGAACAGCAAGTTCGAAGCCTTCTCGAGTACCGCCGCGATGAGGGGAATCCTCGGTTCGGGCGCCGATGCGATTGATTTCACCGAAGCCATGGACGGCGGCCGCATCATCTTGTTGGATCTGTCCAAGGCCGAACTCGGCGAGGCGGCGAGCAGGCTGCTGGGTTTCATGTATCTGAGCCGGGTCTGGAGTGCCGCGTTGCGACGCACCAGGCCCGAACGCCCCTTCACCGTGGTGGTCGACGAGGCCCACACACTGATCGCGGGCGCCTTGACGAACATGCTCGCCGAGGGCCGCAAGTTCGGGCTGTCGGTGGTGCTGGCCCACCAGTACCTTGAGCAACTCGATGCTGATCTTCGCCCCGCGGTGGACGGGAATGTGGCCACCACCATCGCATTTCGCTGTGCGGTCGGTGATGCCGGTGAGATCTACAAGCGGTTCGGAGGACGGGTCGATCCGTCGGTCCTGGTCACTTTGCCCGAGTTGACGGCGATCAGCCTGCGCACCGCCCACGCCGAACCAAGTCAGCCGCACACCCTAGTGATCGACCACAACCTTCGCGTCGAACCGCGGATCGGTCAGGACTTAGACGCCCACCTGGTTGATCTGATGCGGTCCACTCGGGTCGACCTCGTCGATCCCTACCGCGACGTCACGGCCAGCGCCATCGGTGGTGTTTCCAACGTGACGACCTCGATCGCTACCCAAGACCCGCAGACACCCCGCCCCAGATTCTCTGCCGCGCGGCCACCGGCGCCGATGTGCCCTGAGACACCGTCGTTCCTCGACGAATGGATCCGACAGCACGCCGACCCGACCGCAGCACCGGGGGATCGGTCAAGACCGTCGAATGACACGGAAGGGAGTCACTAAATGCCGGACGGGAACGTCCCCGGGGATAGCGTTGACCCCACAACCCATTGGGATGTTGACCCCACAACCCATTGGGATATGGAGACACGACTGGCCTCCCATCTGCCCGGATTATCCGACGAGGACCTCGCCGACCTCGCTGTGCGTGTCGATGACGAACTGCAGCTCCGGGTGGGCGACAGACTCAGTAAAGGACTCACTGAACAGCAGCTCGAGGAGTTCGCGCAGCTGATCGACCGTGGCGCCGATCACCAGTGCAACCAATGGCTGGCAACGAACGTGCCGCACTACCGTGCCGCGGCTGCGGTCATCCGGGCAGAGCTGCTCGCCGAAGTGGTACGCACCGTCGCGGCGGCCGATCCGGCAGCGGCTCACGGCCACCGGAGCTTCGGGCAGCTACTGCGCATCTCGATCGACCTCGCCGGAATCTACCTGCAGAGGCATGGAATCGAATACAACCGCAATGACGGCGGTCTGGAGCTGACGCTCCCGGGCAACGGTGATGAGCCGGAAGTCGTGGCGTTTATCGGCCTAGCCGGCTCTCACGCGGACACGTTCATCCTCACCGGCAGCGCCGTTGGTGTCGACTTCCCCCACGAAGATCAACAGCGCCTGTGCGTATTCGCGGCGGACTGGAATCAGCGGACCTGCAATCCGAAAGCCCTCGTTGTCGCCGACAAGAATGGCGGACGGTGCAGGGTCATGGGGGAGGTCGCTATCTGTGTCGGTCCCCGGATCACGAGAAGCCAGGTGGATGTGGCGTTAAGTCGCGCGCTCGAATCGATCCTGACACTGTTCGTCGACGTAAGCCGCTCACTGACAAGTTCTGAACCGGACGGCCAAACGGTGACCGGCTCCAGAGGATCGGTCATTGGGGTATGAATACCGAAGTGACTGCTCGACTGGGACTTCGGGCCATCGGCAACACCGGAGCAATGCTCCCGGGTGCCCGGCCGCATCGGCCGATGTGGCCGTCCATCACAATGAACGATATGTCCGATGACATGCTCTGGCCGCACGACCAGATCCTGCACGCATGGTGGACGATTCGGCTCGGATCGCTGAAAGTCCTCGGTGCGCAGCCCTGCACATACGACGAGCTCAAGGTCGCCATTGATGAGGCAGCAGCGGTCAAGCCAGGCAGCTGACGAATTCCCTGGCTAGAATGTTCCCTCAAAAAGTGGGACTTCCTTCCGCCGCTACGAGGACAAGTTCTCCCAACCGGGCCAGCCGCATGGGTCGTATTGAGCCAAGTGCTGTTAGGTGCGGGAGGAACCGGCCTATGGGCAGCCTTCCGCTTCAACCGTAAGAGGGCCCTCGTAACTCGCGAGAAACTGCGCTGCTGGCACTGGCCATTGCTCGCCCTGTTCCCCCCTCACAACCCAGTCTCCAACTCTGGCGATCGCATTGCCTTCCTTGGTTGCGACAACTTCCTCTTCGGCGGCCTGACGTGAACTGACAATGCCGACTCGTCTGTATCGAGCGTGGCTGACGAGTTCATGGGTTGCCTCGAATAGCTCAGCAGCGACTGACCTTTGGTGGCCATGATCATCCCAGACGCGCCAATCCCCACGTTGGGCGTGCATCGTCTCACCCGAGGCGGTTGTCCACGTCCAGTCTCGGTCAAGTCGCTCGGCAGACACTAGCCCGCGGCGTCGAAATTGTTGCCATTGGTTCGCTGCGGTGCGTGGAGGAAGGCCAACATTCACATGAGACTTCGGTACCGAACGGTAGCCGAGGGTACGCAGGATGATGAGGGTGCTGGCAAGACTACGTTGCGCACGTGGAAGGTGAAGCCGGTCGTCTGGTTCCACGACACCCCTCGACCTGAGTTCTTCGTCGCGCGCCATGAGCTCGTCCCACGGCAGTAGCCTGTCATGGCGGCGGCGTTCGTCGCAGCGGGTCTCGGCGTACTTCCAACCGGCCTCAAAATAGAACCGACACCAATCCTCGTGTTCACGCCGCAGCATGACATCGATCGCCGCACGTTCGAATCCCAGTTCGCGAAGCTGATCCAGCGGCTCCATCGCGGCTAAGTTCTTCGGAAGTGGTTGTGCAGGAGAACTTTCTAATGAGTTCCACGAGTGTCCAGCCGCCTCGACCAGCCACAACGCGTTGACGACCTGACGGCGATTCGAGTGTCTGATGAACGGGTCCAAGCGGTCCCACGGTCGTGTGCTCCACTTCGATCTGTCCTGGCCCTCGCTGTAGTGCTCATGGATGAGCTCGGCGGCACGCTCCCAAACATCTTGGGGGGCATCTGCGTCGATCTGCATGCTGATAGGAAACCGGTAGAGCCGACCGACCAGAGAAGTGTCGGGCAGGGCTACGGCTGACGTGGATGCTTGGTAGATCCGCAGCCGCGGGAAGCGGGCGGCCAAGCGAGTTCCGTGTGTCTCCGTCGATGGATCGCTGAGCACTACGGCGCAACGCCGTAGGTCTTCGCCGGCCAGCTCCTTGCAGATCATCTTCATCGTAGGTTCGACGTCGCGCGCTTCAACCGCGATGCCGGGCTGTCCCGCCGCAATGCGGCTCTGCCGCAGATCGTGGTCTTCAACGAACCCGTTGGCGCCCAAGGCGAGAATGGTGACTCGAGATGGTGGTTTGCAAAGCGGTCGACGATAGACGTCCTGTTCTCGATGCAATTGAGCCAGTTCCGAACTCAACGCGTACGTCAGCGGGTGAAGCCCACATATCAGCATGGTCAGCGGCGGCGCCTCGTCGGGTACGTTCCTGCCAGTAGTGGTTAGATGCCTGACTAACTTGGCTGCTGTTGTTTCGTAACGACCGACGGCATCGGCCACCCACCGCCGGTTGCGCATCCCCGCCTCGCCATCGAAAAAATTGCGACGCCATACTTCTGCCTGCCACGGATCATCAATGCGCACGGTTAGAGGCAATCGCAGACGTTCATCGCCCAAGTCGTCCATTGCCGCGCTGATGGCGGCTAACCGCGATTCGTTTTGCGCTGGGTCCTCCGCCAGGAGATACAACCGGTCAAGCTTTTTCCATAATCGGAGAGCTCCCAACGGGTTCGGGTCGATCAGTTGCACTTCGCGGATGCGTGCGCCCAGACCACGCGCTTCGGTGACACACGCGCGACTAGCCGAAGCTGTGATCACAACCAGGGTTTCGCCGCTGTCGAGGCCAGCGGCGATGGCGCGGACCACAGAGATAGCTTCTTCATCGATACCCACCACAACGGTCAGCGACCGCGCCCGCCAGATGGCTACTCTGTCGACCTGGGAACGAAACAACCTAAGCGCCGCGGCCAGTGCAGTAGTCACGGTCGTGCCGATCGCCAAAAGTCTCGCTAGCTCTAAAGCCATCGGCATCTGCAACGCGCCGCATGCGCCGTGATCTGAGTCGTACTTTGCTTCCACGTTGCCTGCGAACAAGGCGAGCGTCCAGGATAGCGGTGCGAAGAACGGAGACTGATCGTCATGACATGGCCAGAACGCGCTCAGCCCAAGCGCCAGTGCTGATGTCGCCATTGCGGGAAGTAGTAGCAACGAAACACCGCCAAGAGTCTTCTTTCCTCCCAGCCGCGCCAACGCGAGCATGCCGACCGGCACCGCCAACATTGTCAAAATGGTGAGGTACGAGCCAGGGGACCCGAACCAACGCAATCCGGCCCATACATGGTTCCGAAGGCCCGGAACTAGCGCGATCAGGCACAAGTATCCGACGCCCACCACATAGCCAATACTCAACCCGTAACGGCCCCAACGCGTGATGGCTTGGATGATGTGCTGGCGCCGGAATTCGCTGGAATCCGCGGCACCTCCGGCCTTCATTCTGCTGGTCATCTCACAACAGCCTGGCGCGTTGCGGGTCCCCAAGTTGCTGTGTTCGAGCGGTGAAGCGGCCACCGAGATCCCCAGCGGCGGGTGCGCTTTCGGTGAATCCGGACAAGTCTCGCCGGCATAGCGAACGCCCAATCGCTGACGCTGTCCAGGCCGAACGGGTTCACGGATATGGCCAACCGTCCCGCGGATCAAACATTAACGCTGCACCGATCGCTACGCCGGCGTCGATGTGACTTGATTGCACAATCGGGGTGTTGGCTACTTCCGCAAGTGCATTGCGCTGAATGCCTGCAGTGATGTCATCGATCATATGAAAGAAGAACTTATTCATCAGTTCGCCACCGATCACGACCGCAGCAGGATTAACCACGTTGAGATAGTTCGCTATACCAAGGCCAAGCCGTGCGCCGATCTCCGAGGCGATCTCCTGCGCCGCTGCATCACCGGCGTCCAATGCGGCCATGACGGTTTCGGCGGTGATGTTCGTTTCGCTGAGCAGAGTCTCACGCCCTCGGTTTTGCCAGTCGGTAGCTATGGCCTGGACGCGTTCGACTACTGCCTGAGCCTTGACAAAAGTCTCAAGGCATCCAATCTGCCCGCACGAGCAGGGCGGCCCGGACAACGCAACCTTCGTGTGCCCGATCTCGCCGGCGCAGAAATTGTTACCGAAGTGAATGCGCCGGTCGATGACGGTTCCGGAACCGACCCCACTGCCCACGAGGATCCACGCAAAGCTGTCGTATTGGTTGCCAACCCCTAAATGTAATTCGCAACGGGTCGCGCACCGGACGTCGTTATCGACGCGGATCGGTATCCGTGGGAAGGCGCCACCGAGGTAAGACTTGACCGGCAGGTTTCGGGCTCTGTAGAGATTAGGGCCAAACTTGAGGGTGCCAGCCCGCACGTCGACCTGCCCTGGCATCGCGATCCCTATGCCGACCGGCGGGGTCGATTGAAAGTGCTTCTCGACCAGGATGCCGATCAGATTCTTCACCGCGTCGAGCAAGCCGCGAGGGTTGCGCATGGCCGGGTCGATGTCGACCTCCGCTTCAGCGGTCGGACCGAATGTCTCCTGGTTGCCAACCTCGAAAACACATCCACGGATAGCCGTCGCATCAACTTCGATACCGATACTGCAAGTTGCCTCTTTGGCCGGTTCCGAAGGCGACGCTGTGACCGGTCCCGATGGAACCGCGACGGCAAGGTTCGGGTGTGAATCGTTATGCTCGAAAGTATCTCCCGACAAATCGAGCAGGTTTCGGAGATCGCGAACAAGCTGGCCCAGATGCAAAGACAGCGGGCCACGGGACGCGTCGAACCATTGATGGCTGCGAACGAAAAGTGCGAACTGCTTATTCTGGCTTGGGTCGGTGTCGTCAGTTCGTACGACGAGAATCCGTTTGTTGGCGCTCGCGCCATGTTCGAGCTCGTTGATCACATGCGTAGAGGCGCCCGCGTCAGCACTGAACAGCAGGAGAAATACCGCGCACTCATCGATCCCATCGAGGATGGCTTCTGCGTATCGCTTGCCTGCTGGAATGTCGCGCGGAGCCAGCCAACAGGGAATGCCCTCGTTCTCCAATTGAAGGCACAGTAGGGCTGCCCGATCGGCATCAGTTGACGCGTGGCTTAGAAATATTCGCTGTTTCGGCGAAATCGAATTCATCGGTGTCCACCCCTCTCGCTAGCAATCTGTCGACCAGGCGTTCTGCTGCACACTGGCCCTCAATGCATATGGTGACGGCGTACCTTATGTGTTCCCCGTTGATCGGCGTCAGGCCAGCGCTCTCATTGGCTGGCCGCGCGATCACGGAGTTGCGCGGCGGCTTCAATTCTGAGTGCCGCCAAGTCAATTCCCAAAGCTCTCAACGCGTCTGTAGCTTCGTGGTCGTTCGCCAGCAGAGCGACCAACAAGTGCTCGGCGCTCACCGTATCAGCAGAAACCTCAGCGAGTCCCCGTGCATGGGCGACCGCATCGCGCGCCTCGTCGCTCAAGCCGTCGAGCGCCAGCGGATCTACCGATTGGGCCGCCACGGGCGTCAGCACCGATTCACGAACGGGGAGCCCGAGCACTTCAGCCATCGTGCCGTGCTCTGGGGGCATTCTCTGCCCGCGGACGATCTGCTGGCTTAAAACAATCGTAGCGGCGTACGAAATCCAGTCGCGATGGTCGGAGACGTAGAAGCACGGTTGTCCTTCATCATCGATCCCGATTGCCGTCACGGTTCGGAGCAACACTCCGAGCCACGCGCCCGTCTCCTTCTCCGGGGCTACCTCATCGAAGTCAATTCCCAGCTGTCGTACCACGCGGTGCAGGCGATTCCATGCCTGCGCCTCGTCGACGGGTGGCAGTAGGATCGTCGCCTTTTGCGCGAGTCCCCATTCGCGCAGATGTGACAGCTCCCATTCCAGGCCGTCGGTGACGCCGGCAACGAGCACGATGCTTCCGACCCGCTTCGCGGTCGCCTCGACCGCGGACTGCCATTCGGTGTCGGAGACGTAGGTGCGCACGGCCCCGAGTTGCGGCAGCATTTCGCCTGGCTTGCCGATCGCCACCAGAGGCGACTTCTCGGACACTAGAAAGGCCGCCAGTTCCTCAAACCTGACCGTCATGCCTTGGAACACACTGAGGGCGCCAACGTGTGGATTGACTCCGCGCAACCGCATGTCGTCGTCGTTGAACGACCGGAGGAACAGCGTGTCGTCGTGAACGGCGCTCTGCGCGAACCGGATCGGCTGTGTGGTGGCCAAGGTGCGCTTCGCCATATCGGTAGCCAAACTGGCGGCGGCAAGCATCGCGAGCCCCGCCAACAGAGGTAGCGCCCAGCTCAACATACGCTCCCCGGCATGGGATTGCCGCACCGACCACCAGATCGCCGCCACGCCGAGAAGAAGCGTCAGCCACCCCATCACCGCGTAGGCGCCGCCGCGGATGGCCGCTGGGCGCGCGTCGGAACGAGTGCCAGCCACGACCTCGGCGACCACCTGCCGGGGGTTGAGCTGGAACAGCAGGATCGCGGTCAGGACCAGCACACCGACCGGAAAGGACGCTCCCCTGCCGAGCAGCGCCATCGCGACCACCAGCACCAGCGCAGGCTGGGCCACCGAACGCAGAACCGCCTGCCGCCGAATCTGACCCAGACCGCGGACCGTGTCCACCGCTCGGAGACGGACCCCTTGTGCCTCTGCATGGGCGAACGCGGCGTAATGCTGGATGCCCCACTTTCTCGTCCAGCGGCGCAGCCGGAATTCTGGCGAGCGCAGGTAGGACACCAAATTGATCAACGCGGCCGATGCCGTGAGGAGGACCAGGACGACCAATGTGTCACCCGCACATCGATGCGCAAATACGCTTCACGAACAAGGCTCCCCCCGCACGGACCCGGAATGGCTAATGTTAGTCGAACATGAAACTCTCCGAGGCATTCGGTTTACTTGGCACGGCGACCCTCGGTGACAGCGCGAGCAAGTACGACAGGCATCTACCCCGGCTGGATCGGGACGGATCGATCGCGTTCAGCGACGTCGACGGGAGTCGCATCGAGGCGGTTCCCGTCCGCGAAGTGGAGCAATGGATCAGCACACTCGAGAACAATGACGACCTGACCCACGCCCTCTTGTCCGCGGGTAAGCGGAAGTTACGGACGTACGGCAAGAGGTTGACGATGCACGTGACTGACGCCCGAGTCGTGTTCATGGAGGATAAGGCTAAGAATCCCGACGAACGCGTCGTTGGTCACATCCGGTACCCGTGGATCGATGCCATCGTGTGGCGACCACGGCCCGGCCGGTCCGCGCGACAGCAACTCCAGATCTGGATGCACCAGGATTTCCCGGTCAAACACCTCGGAACGTGGGACCACTACATCGAAATCGAGTTCGACGATGTCGTCGACGGCGCACCCCTGGCGCTGGATCTGGCGCGGCGGGTATCTGCGCACAATCTCGTCCATGGCGCCCCTGCCTGGATTCATGACCGACTGCGGGAGCAGGCGCAGGCAACAGCACTGCCCGGACCAGACGAGAGCGGCGAGGTGCTCTGGGAGTGCCCAGCGAGCGTCTCGTGTCCACACGGCGCCGAATACATCGGAGACTTGCCTGGGCCCGCAACATGGATCTGCCGTGGCGCGACAGCACCCGAACCAGAGCCGGACGCGGAGATAGAGCCGACAACACCTAGCACACCGTCCACGCTCACCCTCAAGAACATGCTCGCCCGATCGAGGGCGGTCGCGCGTGAACACGGACGAGACGTTGTCGAGACGGGCGACCTGCTGCTGGCGTTGCTGTTCGACGAGCAAACCCCCGTTGGACAGCTCATGGCGCGACACGGTGCCGATTACGACTCGCTCAGACGGCAGCTCGTCAGAAACAAGCCGATCCGCGGACCGGTCCGCGGCGGCAAGCTCAAGCCGCGCCCCGGGATCGCTACGGCGCTGACTCAGGCCGCCAGTGCTGCCGCCAAGACGGAAGAGGACGGTGATGACGAGGCGGCGTTGGCGGCTGCCCAGCACGTCCTCACGGTTGCCGAAAAATCGGAGATCTCGACGCTCACAGCGATGGCGCATTGTCTGCTCGGCGATGCCTATCGTGCGCTCGATCGACTCGACGACGCCGAACGGTCGTACGAGTTCGCGGCGACGCTCCGCTCGGCACCATTGGTTGACCTCGGTCCGCTCGCACCGAAGATCGACCCCCTCGAAGTCGTCGATGATGCGCTCTTTGGTCTGAGCCAAGTGGCGCGACGGCGCAATGACAGCTCCACCGAAGTCACGGCGCTGGAGCGCCTTCGCGAATTCCGGGTGGAATACACCCCCGGAGAGTCGGCGCCGACGGCGGCGCTCGAACTCGCTCGGGCGCACGGCCGAGCGAAGGACATCGCCAGTGCGGCACGATGGGGCGACATTGCGCACGCTGAGTTCGAGCAAGCCGGGCAGCTGGAAGGCGCTTACGACGCAGCAACCCTTGTCGCGTACGCATCCAATGACGCGGGCGACCCAGAGCGCGCTTTGCGCGCCGCCGAAGACGCGATCAGGCACGCGGCCGCCGTCAAGGAGCTTCGCCCCGCGGTCGAAGCGCGATACCAACGCGCGCGCGCCAACAAGGCACTGAACAATGTGGCTGCCGCATGGGATGAACTGCAGGAGCTGTTGCCTGAAGCACGGCGCGAAGACCGTTCGCGCGCAAGACAGATCGTCATACAGCTTGCCGAAATCAAACCGGTAGAAGCGGCTGCAGTGGCCATTGATCTAGCGAATGAGGACGTCGCCTTCTACGGTCCGCGTTCCGCCGAAGTCGCCCTGGGTTCAGTGCGAGCACTTCTGCCCGCCAGCGTTGATCAGGCACGACCATTGCTACTCCAGTCGCTGCGTCTAGCCGTCGCTGTTGTTGCCCACCCCAATACCGTGGACGACAACGTGGACCGGACATTCATTACCCTTGGTGACGCTCTGTTGGCATCTGACGATGCGCAGTTCTCGCAGGGCGACTTGGACGTGCTCGTCGAGCAACTTCGCCGGTTGGACCCATCCCGATTGCTCCGCGTCGGGTGCCGTGGATTATTCGAAAGACTGGGCACTGCAAAACGATTCGGATTGCAGACAGCGCTTCTGAGACCGATCGTCGATGGGGTGACCGAGCATCTGTCACGCCAGGAACACCCGTCGACAAGCGACGTGTTTTCGCTGTGGCGCTTGCAGTTGTTGCTGGAGCGTGGATTGAAGGAAACGGACCACCGTGCCGAGGCCATCGCTGTCAGACAAGAGATGATCGCGTGGCTGCGCAGAGCCGCCGAGATTTCAGTCGCCGAACGCGAGCGGCTCGCGCTGGGGCTCGCCAACTACGGGTCGGACCTGATGGAACTCGAGCGGTACGCCGACGCTCACGAGCCGCACGCAGAGGCAATAGACATTCTGCGAGACCTCGCGGCGAAGGGCGGAAAGCCGCATAAGACTCTGATTTTGGCCCTTTGCAGTCATGCCGATCTGGCCGCACGGATCGGCGACCGTGGCACGCAACGATCGCGACTTCAGGAGGCGCTCGCAATCGTCGATGAGGCTGGCGACGCGGAATGGGCGGCCATGCGCCGCGCCGACATACTCAACCGACTGGAGGGTTGTTAATCATCAGCCTGATTACCGGGTCTGGTGCGGCCGGAGGGCGTGGGCCGGTTCGTGGCGTGGGTGCGGCTGCCATCGGCAGCCCGGGCAGGAAGCGTCGCGTCGCTGTGGTCCGCGGAGGGTGCCCTTTCTAAGTGACGGTGACTGAACTCGAATGACCCATCCTTGAATGGGGGAAGGCGAATCTCTTGCAGGTCGGTGCTACTGCAGATCAAACCGATCCGCCCCGGCGCCATCTAGGGAAAACTGCAATCGGTGGCCGTTTTCGGTTGCCAGGTCGATGTTGGTCCCGACCGGATTCATCGGGACCAACTCGCCTGTGTTGCGGCTAATCGCCGAGACTGTGGTACCTCCGCTGTCTTCAAAGGGCTGATCCCATCCGACGTGGTTGATGACGACGTCGCCGGTGAAGGTGTCTCCGTCGGGCAGGTTGTATGCCCCGACGAACTGCCATCCGCGGTAGACGTTCACGCGGTTGCACCCTGTGACATCACTGCCTTTGAGCTGACCCAGATGAACTTGCCACAGCTCGGGTTGCTTCGCGCCGTTCTCTGCGTGGATGTACCAGCTCGCACATTGGTAATACCTATCGGCGAACGGAAAGGGGGTCTCCCGCAGCTTCGCGACTGTTTTCTGCTCCGCGTCGTGCCACTTGGATTGGGCGATGGGCAGCAGCATTACCAGGGAGCCCAATACTGCGATCCATCCGGCCGCGACAGTCGCCTGTCGGCCCTGCCACGGGGTGCGTGCGACGAGGAAGATACCTAATCCCAGGACAATCGGGACCAGCCCGGCCAGGTACGTGGCAAAGAAGTGGTCTCCGATGCCGCGGACCTGTTCTTCGTACACGCGCGGATCTGCCTTGAGCACAAAGGTTTTGGTCAGCAGGAAATGGCCGATCAGGAATGGGGCCAGCACGGTGATGGCGAGAAAGCCCGCGAGAGTGACGGCGAACACGTCGCCGCTACTGCGGCGGCCGGCCGCAAGAGAGATCTGCCTGCGCGCATCTTCGGTTAGGCGGTCCCGCACCGCCTGGCCTTCTGACTGCGCGCTGTCGGCGGTCGCGTCGGCAAGCAGCACCAGCGCCAGGGCGTCGTTGGACCGTGCCACGTTGGTCATCCGGACATCCCCGCTGCGATCGCCCAGCCGATCAATCCCACGACCGCGACGGTAATCAGCACGGCGCCTACGCCGACCACGATGATGGTCGCGAGGATCAGAACCATCGGAAGAACGCATACAACACCCACCGCACAGGCGCAGGTCGTGATTCTGTCAAGTACGACGAGATGCGAGCTGGACAGCAAGGCCGCCAATGCCAACGCGGCCAGGACGGTCCCTGCTATGCCCAGCGTCACCTCCTGCGCCAGGGCGGACGGCCAGTGTAGGAGTTGGTGCGCTGTATCGCCGACCCAGTCAGACGGCTTGGGCGGGAACCGCGGTGCGACCCACACGTGAGCGATCAGGCCTACGAACGACACCACGGCGCCCACCGCCGACCTCGCCAAGACTGGCTGCCGAAGCGCACGGGCGACTTCGCGGCGGCGCACTTCCTCCCGGCGACTCGCCGCGGCCCGGCGGTCGCGCTCGTTCTGGCCCTGCTGTTTTGCGGCTTCCGCGGTGGCGTCGGCGAGCAGCACCAGCGCCAGGGCGTCGTTGGACCCTGCCAGGTTGATCCTCTCTTCCTATTCTGGAGCGGCCGATTGGTTGATGTGGGCAACCGTGTTAAAGATCACCGTTTTCCCTTAATGGGTCGAGGACCCAACCCCGCATCCTTGCGGAGCGTTAGGAACCAGTCCACCTCACTGGCTGCCGACATTTCTTGGGAATTCACGCGTGCCCGGACGTCGTCTACGTACTTGTCGGTGACGGTCGAGTCCGATGCGGCCAGCAGCAGTGCCCACCGCCGAATGTGAAGCAGGGCTTCGGCGGGCATGGTGATACCGCGTTCCCGCGCCGCTTCGGCGGCCCGTTCGACGAGGTCGCGCCAGTTGGCCTCGATCATGCGGTACCCGGATCGGGCTCCGTCGGCAGCGATGCTCCCCAGCAGTTCGGCCTGGTAGAGGGCTTCGATGACGTCGATGTCGCCGTTCTGGGCCAGTCGGCGCAGATCGGCCGGTGTGCCGATCGGTTGGGCGCGAAACGTCAGCGGTGTGCGGGGCGCCAGTCGGCCGATGAAGTAGGCGACCTTAGCGTCGGGATCCCAGTCGTGTTGTCTTAGTTCGGAGTAGTCGTCTCCGGTGCGGGCGTCCTCGCGCAGCCAGGCAATCAGTCGATCGGTTCCCTTGCCGCTGATCAACCGCGCCGCGTCACGGGGCTGAGCGGCCAAGGCTTCGCCGAGCGCTTCGGGCGAGCTGAATTCGCCGACACCCGCGAAGGCGAATGGCTCGACGCGTGGGCCGGTCGACTCCGGCCCGGGTCGATCCTCTGTCTCGATCTGGCGGAACAGCTGGGGGTGTCCGCCGTCGAGCCAGGATTCCACCTGTTCGGCGCCCCAGCGCTGCTCGGGGTCGCGGGTGAGCAGGCCGGCGAGCAGCATCCGCCACCGTGTGCGGCGGACGTCAGGCATGTCGACACCGTCGAGCGCGCTTAGCGAGATGTCATGCGAAATGAGATCGCGTTCGATCGTGCGCTGGTCTGCCCACCGGTCGTCGCCGATCTGGTAGTAACCGCGCCCGACGAGCGCGGTGTAGAGCACCATGCCCAGGCTCCACCAGTCGGCCGGCGCACCCTTGATGCGCATGATTTCCGGTGCGCTGTAAGGGGTTGTGCCCTTCCCGAGGTTGGTCAGGTGGGAGCGTCCACCGAGGTCGACGGTGAGGCCGAAGTCCGTCAGTACCAGTTCGATCGGGTCGGTGCTACGGACCAGGATGTTGCGCGGCTTGATGTCGCCGTGCACCACCTTGCCCTGGGGTCCCTGCAGAGACTTGATGCACCACGTAAGTCGCCGCAGGATCAACGTCGCCTTCTCCTCGGGGACTCCCCGGCCCGCGAGGAAGTCTTCGAGCGTGCCGTGTTGGCAGTACTCCATCACCTCGTAGTGCAGTTCGGTCCCGGAGAACTGGTCTGACCCGCGCTCTATCACCTCGACTGTCCAGTCGGGGGAGAAGTGGCGGCGATACTCTGCTGAGTTGAAGGCGAAGGCGTACGTCGGCGGACGGAAATGGACCTTCACGGCGACCCCGCGTCCGCTGCCGTTGGTGCACAGCCACACCTGTGCTTCAGCACCGGAGCCGAGCACTCTGACGGCCCGATACCCCTGGGCGATCAACGCGGGCGGCAGCGGCTGGTAGCCCGCAGGCGTGGAGGATGCGTTAGCAGATCCGTCGAGAATGGTTTCCGCAGCGCCCGTGGAGGGCTGTTGTCCCTCCAGAACTGTTTCGTCAGCCACGACCTGCGCCCCCATCGATCAGCGACACCTGGACAATAGACACATTGTCGCCGCCCTTGCCCGCCAGTGCCAGATCGCGCAGACCTGCCACCAGGCCGGGGCCGCCCGCGAGCACGCGGTCCTCGATGTCGACGAACTCCGCGTAGTCGTCGAGGCCATCGGTACACAGAATCAACCCGGGGTCGCCCGGCAGGTCGCACCGGAAGAAATCCGGCTGGAGGATCATCCGGCGTCCACCGCCCAGGGCCTGGGTCAACGCATTCGAGTTGGGTTCTCGGTGGTCAACCGAGAGCTGAGCCAGATACCGGCCCTCGACCCGGTAGCACCGGGAGTCCCCGATGTTGAAGACGAGCGCTTCGCCGCTGGGATGCACGACTAAACCGACTGCGGTGCAACCCATTCCGCTGAATAATGGGGTGGCCTCGGCGGCGTCGTTGATGGTGTCGGAGGCCCGTTGGATCAGGGCGGTCACGGCGTCGTCGGTGCCGGCTTCACACGCCGCATGCTCGGTCAGCATTGACGTCGCGATCCGGCTCGCGGTCTCCCCACCGGCGTGCCCGCCCATCCCGTCGCACACCACGACGACAAAGGGTTCGACGATCTCAACCTCCACCGACAACGGCTGAGTCACCTCGCCGTTCATCGCCCAACCGGACCAGCCGATGCAGTCTTCGTTGTGGCCGCGCACCAGCCCACGATGGGTCAGGGCGGTGATCCGTACACGCATTACTCGTCCCACACGATCACTACCGGCACGTTGGAGGCAAGACGCAGCTGCTGTCCGCGCTTGATCGGGTATTCGTGGCCAGGTGGGAGTTCATGTCCGTCGACGAACGTCTTGTTGGAAGAATTGGTGTCGGTGACGTGGAGTTCGCCGCCCTCGAATCGCAGAACCGCGTGGCGGCGCGAGACGTTGGGCGCGTCACGGAACACGTGGGCTGTCTCGAAGTCATCTTCGCGGCCCAACCGCAACGACTGGCCCTCCCTGACGGTAATCCGCTCGCCGCACACCAGGATGTCAATGCTTGCTTCTGGCCGCCGTTGCGATTCAAGAAGGGTATGGCCGGCAGAACCGCTGACCGGGGGTGTTGGGGACACGGCGCGGTCAAGCTGCCACAGGTCGCAGAAACACTCCTTGCACTGGGAGTAGATGTTTCGGTCCCACTGCCGGCCACATTCGCAGGTGACCAGATCTTCCTCGAGCGGTGCTTGTCCGGTCAGCTCAGCCATGATGTCCTTCCTGCGACGATCCCGCGGCTGGCCAAAGATCGACGCACCTTCGTGAGATCGCCGGCCTTGGGTATGCCGACCATCCATACCGACTTGTCGTCGACGTGGATCGAGACTTGTTGGCGCTGTGGCCCGTAGGTTCCCTCGAACGATCCCGCCGGATAGCGGACCTCGGCCAAGGGTGACAATCGGTGTACACGCTGGTTGGTCGAACCGCGCAATGCGCAATCGCCCGACGCGGCCGCGTCGAAGGGGTCGGCGATCAGCAGGTCCACCCGGTCCCACAGCCACGGACACTCCCGCTGGAGTTGCTCGGACGGCCTGCCCGAATACATCAGAATGTCACCGTCGGCCCGCCATGGCGACAGCTCCTCCAGCAGTGCCAGCAGGGCATCGGGTTGATCGGTGGGTTCGCCTCCCGAGATCGTGATCCCGTCAACGGGACCGTCAAGACCGTCAAGCCATTCGATCACCGCGTCAATGTCGCACCGCCGGCTCGCGTCAAAGGCCCAGGTGTCGCGTGACACACAGCCGCGACAACGCACCGTGCAGCCCTGGAACCAGATCCCTGCGCGGACTCCGAACCCCAGGTTCGAGACCGGATAGTGCAGCCGGGACAACAACATCGACGTCACGTCAGGACCGCCGTCCACCCGTCGTCGGACTGCGTCAGCTCGCGGACCGTCACCGATTTCACCGCCAGATCCCGTTCGAACAATGCCCGCGCCAACGGGTTGGTGAACATCGACTCCACGGCGTTGCGAACCCCCCGGCCACCGAATTCGATTTGCTCCAACGCACCCTCGACTAGGTTGCGGCGCGCCTCGTCAGAGATGGTGACGGCGACGCCCAATTCGTCTCGGACCCGGCCGATGACGTTGTCGGTGAACATCGGAACCAGGCTCGCGGCCACCTCGCGGTCGATGAAGTCGAAGACGACGATGTTGTCGCCGATTCGGTTCAGGAGCTCCGGCCGTCCGATCTCGGTTTTGAAGTGTTCCTCGACCGCGGCCCGGATCTCACGCTCGACCGTGACGTAGGGGGTACCGGGCTGCACCACCGGGGTCCGAATGCCCGCTTCGTCGTACTTGTACACCCCGAGATTGGAGGTGAAGACGATCAACGCGTCGCTGAAGTAGACGGTCGCGCCGGTTCCATCCGTTAGCCGGCCGTCGTCGAGGATCTGCAGGAACTTATCGAGGATCCGGGGGTGGGCCTTCTCGATTTCGTCGAACAAAATCAGCCGGAAGGGTTGTTGCCGAATGGCATTCGTCAACTCGCCACCACCGCTGAAGCCCTCGTAACCGGGCGGGGCGCCGATCAGCCGAGCCTCGGTGTGGTCGGCGCGGAACTCGCTCATATCGAACCTCAGAAACGAATCTTTCTGGCCGAAAACCAGCTCCGCGATTGACTTGGCCAGCTCCGTCTTTCCCACGCCGGTGGGTCCGGCGAAAAACAGGACGCCCTGTGGTCTGGTGCCTGAACTGCGTGACTCGGCGCCGGTCAACCCCATGCAAGACCGGATCAGGATGTCCACCGCTTTGCGGATCGCGGCGGGCTGTCCGAGAACCTTGCCGCCCAGCGTGCTCGCACCGTTGCGGACGTGTCGGCGCAAATCGTTTGACTGCCAAGGGTTGTCGGGAACGCCATGCCGGAATGTCCGGATCGCATCATCGACATCGGGAGCCGGGATCTGTCGGTCCTGGGCCAGCCGACTGATCTCGGCCATCGATCGCAGTGTCAAGCCGTCAGTGTGGGCCGCAAAGCGGTCCACGATCTCGGTGAACTCCGCCGAGTTGCGCTCGGGCGCGCCGGGCATCGACATGATCAGGGTGGCGGCCAGTGCCGACCGGTGTTCCTTCGTCGGAGCGGGCACCGAGATGACGCGCGCGAGCTCCGAAGAGGCCAGCCAGTGCGGAAGATCGCTCTCCCGGTCGACGAGCCAGATGACGGTGTTGTAGAGCCGCGCCCGGTGCGGGCCGTCCACCGCGCGCGCCGGGGCGGTCAGCATCAGCTTCTCCGCGGTGGCCAGCAGTCGGTGTATCCCCTCCCCGGAGAAGTTCCCGGCGGGTGCCAGCCGGGATGCGTTGTCGAGGACTAGAACACACGGTTCGGTCGAGGTGACCACATTGCGCAGCAGCGTGACGAGCCGGTCGAGTCCCGTGGCATCGCCGTCGTCGTTCTTGGTTGAGGCGGTGATCAGTTTCGAGGCGACGCCGTTTGCGTCCCGTGCGGCGACTGCGCCGTCGACCGGGTCGTACACGACGATGTCCTGATGACCGGCACTTTCGAGTTGCAGCAGAATCGCGTCGACAACGGAAACCTGGCGGGGTGCCGCGGCGCCACGGGGGATGAGCACTAGGTCGCGCAGGTTGCCGGTGATCAGTACCTGCGGGTTGGCGGGCAGGGCGATGTCGAGTTCTTGCAGCCATGCCGGATGGTCGAGGGTCATCGGGCGGTACGTTTCCGGGTGCCGGCCGCGGGCTGGGCCTGTTCGGTCCCCGTTCTGCGTTTGGGCTTGAGCGGAATCGTTTCCGGAGGGTAGAGACCCGGCAGTCCGCCCTTGGTGACCTGTGCTGAAACTCCGCGGTCGGCGAGTGCGGCGAGTAAGCCCGGAACCCGCGCGCAAAATTCTTCCTCGGCGTCGCGGTCACGGGAGGAGTCCAGGGTGCCGAGCCGCACGGTGCGCAGATCGATCTGATGGTCGCCGACCTCGGCGCGCACGCCATGGGTGCGGTCTTGTTGGAAGACCAGGGTTTCCGGTGTCACCACGTCCACGTCGGCGACGCCATAGCCGAGTTCGGCCAGAGATTCGGCGACGGCGTTGCGGACGTAGGTGCGGTCGGCGGCCGCTGCAGCGGCATCCAGCTGCCTGGTGATCGCGGTACGCGCCTGCCGGATCGCGTGCGCGCTGTCCTCGTCCTGGTGGACAGCGTGTTCGGCGTGGTCGAGTAAGACACGAAGCGGTTCGGGGTCGGGAAGGCCGTCGAGTTGGCCACGCAGCTCGGCTATGTCTGCGAGGCTGGCGGTGCGCGCCTTGGCCTGCTCGTTTGCCTGTGCGATGCGTTGCTTCAGGTCTTCGTAGAGCAAGCGGGCCCGCGTCGAGTCGGTCTCGGCGAGAACAGCTTTCGCGGCCTGCTGAAGTTCGGACGACGGCATCTGCAGCGACGCCAACTCCCGAGTCACCTTCTCGGCGTAATCGGGGCCACGTTGTGCCGTGGGTCTGGTCTGTTGGCGCGGTTCCGGGGAAGATTTCACGGTTGTGGATCGTTGTTCCCGGCGTTCGAGATCGGCGAGAACGTCCTGCAGGCCGGCGGCCACTTCCTTGGTGCGATCAGCGAATTGGCGACGGGTCAGTTCGTCGGTGGCCGTGGCGAGCGCCTGTTCCAGCTCGTTGCATGCCGTCTCGAGCTCGGCGGACGACGCCCCGCTGGGCGAGCCGACTCTTGGCGCGCACTGAGGATGGCCCGCGTGCACGCATTGCCGCGACAGCGCCTCAGCGCGTCCGACCAGCCCCAGCCACCGACGCCGCGCAGCCTCGGCCCGCTGTCTCTCGACAACCCTGTAGTCGATGACCTTTGGACCGCTCATCTCTCCCCGTATCCGTGCGTAACCAGAATTCCTTCGACGCCGCAGCTCGATCCGACCCGCAGCGGACCTTCATCGATGCTGGGCGCAGGGCTTGCCGCCCTGGCCATGGCACTTGGTGCAGCTGCCGAATGTCCACTGCACTTTCCCTGTGCCTTTGCAGGTCGAACACCGACCCTGCCTGCAGTCTTTGCAGCTGTCGTTGTACGCCATCGTCTTCCCCTCTGTTCCCCACAGCATTCGAAATGCCTGGGGATGATTATTGCTTCTTTGAGTCGGCTGTGCATGAGTCGGGATTTTTTGACGCGCTGTAAACAGGGGGTCGCGGAGCGGAGGAGTTGTCGCTCGGAGCGGTCCGGGATGCGGTCTCCGCGTGATGGTGCCGGATCATTGCTGATTCTCCTCTTCGGGAAGGCCAGCGTTGTTCGGTGATGAAACCGATTCCCCGAAGACCTGGTGACGGCCAAGCCATCGGCTGACTGATCTTTCTCGTGTGTCACCCGGACCTCGACGGTGGTCGGATAAGTTGTGCGATCACCTCGGGTAGCGGGGTGTGCGCGAGGACTCCGCGGTCGATGACTTGCAACCCCCGTGTATCCGGGGAAGTGGCGGGCAATGAATTCTGTAGGCGAGTGACCGGGCCCCCCTCAGGTCGTCGTCCCGAACCCGCCCTCAATGTTGCCGGGCGGTATGAAGTCAGAGCTCACCAGGAAGATCACGACGGCTGCCTGGCTCATCAAACGTGCGCCCAGCCTCGCCGGGCAACTGGGCGAGGTTGTTGCGGGTGATAACGGTACCGGGGTGGTTGGGTCCCAGGACGCGCTGCTGGTCGGCGAGGAGCGCGTGGAGAGCGGTGATGGCATCTTCGGTGCGGCCACCCTGCCACAGGCACCGGGCGAGGCCGCCGCGGGTGTCCAGGGTGTCCGGGTGGTTGGGTCCCAGGACTTGCAGCTGGTCGGTGAGGAGTGCGTGGGTCGGCCGGGACGAAGCGATCGCCTCGTTCAACGAACTCTTCTACGACAAGATCATCAGCGGAATTGCGCGGATCGTTCTAGCCTCTAGTTAGCCGGAAGTGGTCTCGCGGGGGAGAATCAAACAGTTGGCCAACAGTCGCTTTCAACGGAGGACTACAGACCTGGGTAAGCCTTTTGGCCCGTTTATCCAGGGCCTCCTCGGAGCGGTCGCAATGGGCTCACTCATGTCAGGCGCGCAAGGGGATATCGGTCAGGCTATGCCGATTGCAGCGGGAATGGGTTTGTTGGCCGCGCTGTTTGCGTCGTCAACTTGGCTGGGCCGCGTCGCGGGCTACTTCTACTCGGGGTTGGGGTTGATCGCGTCGGTCCCGACGATGGCCCGGTTCGTGGGCGCTGAGGATTGCAGTGGCTATCCGCCGACCGGCTTTCGTTATGCCGCACTTGCGCTGTTAATACTCATCGCGGCGGTGTCTGCTTTCGCCTCAGGGGTCTTCCGGGGCAAGCTGCCAGCTGCCGCAACCGGGCTTGCTTTTTATGGCGCGGTTGAGATTCTGGTCAGTGGGGCATCGCTTCTTGCCGACGGACGCTATCCGGGTGATTGGATCGCGATGTCATTGATGGTCCTTGGTGCGCCAGTGCTGGGCTGGTTGGTCGTTGTCGCGACGGATACCGTTCTCGCTGTGGCCGGCGTGGCGTTCGGCATGAATGGCATCTATGCCGCGTCCCTCGGGAGTGGTTGCGCGGCAGCTAACTTCAGCGGCGCAGCCCTGATTGCGATGTACTGCGTGACCTTTCTCCTCTGTCGCAGCATCGTTGGAAGGTTCAATCGTCATGCCGGATGATCGAATTCTCGCGGGTAACCAAATGAATGTGCGCGATGCTCTGGCCGCGCGACTTAGACAGCTCAACGAGAAGGAGTTGGACAGCTTGACTGCAGTCGTAATCGACGAGCTCGAACTCCGTTGCGGTTCGAAGCTAGCCGACATGCTGACGGCGGATGAGTTTGAGGAGTTCGGCTCGCTGGTTGACGCGGGGGACGAGGAGGCTGCTTCAGCGTTGCTGGATCGTGCTATCCCCAACCAAAGGGAAATTGTCATCGCCACCCTGACGGAGCTTCTGGATGAGACCGTTGAACGGGTCAGGGCAGCGGATGAGGGCTGTTATGAAGGTTGATGTGAGGGGGACGGATCCGCAGATTCACCGTCAGTCGGTAGCGCTGTCAGCTTTCCGTCGCAACGACGACGTTCGCGCGGCTGAACTGCGCTCGGCACTGCCGTTGTTACTCGGAAGGCTCGCTGCGGAGGTTCCCCACTCGACGATCCAACTCCACGTCGCGACTGACGCCGATGGAGTTGTGAGTGGGTTGATGACTGTGGAAGCCGGATCGACGACCGAGGAACTGCTTGCTGACGTGTGCGCACTGCTAGATCCAGTGGCTGAACTAGCTCTACTCGAAACCAACGCACTCGAGATCGACGAAACCGTCTGGCCCATAATCGGATCAACTCGACCATTGCTGGGTTTCAGCGCGTCGGACCCTGAGGCCAAACCGTCCGTGGACTGGTCATTGGTTGGAGCCCGAAGCGTGCCGGAGCTAGTAGCACTGGTCTGTCCCCACGCTGAAACCGGCATCCGAATTCAGCTTCAGGCCAGAGACCCATTCAGACACGCGGAGCCGGAATGGGATGTCCGATTCGCGATCACCGTGAGGTCCACAAGCCCATCCCTGAGGCTGCGTGCCGCGATCCGAGCGCTCTTCCCCGGGCTCGAGATCGCAGCTGAACCTGGTGGGCGGCCGGCGGTCCTCCGAGTCAGCGCAGATGAGTTGCCGATTGCATTCCCAGTTCCGGTCGCCGGTGAACAGCCCATCGTTGGAGCCTATGTGGGGACCGCGGCGCCGATACCGATCGTGCCGACCCGGGAGTCTGCCCCGGAGAAGCCGGTTCGGATCGGCTCAGCCGTCACGTTGGCAGGCAGACACGTTCCGGTAAATCTTAGTCTGCAGGAGCGGCTTCGGCACCCGCATGTCCTCGGTCGGACTGGAACGGGGAAGTCCTCGTTCCTCGCCGGTTTCGCCCATGAGGTCGCCGCTTCAGGCGATGGGCTGCTGGTGCTCGACCCGCATGGCCCTTTAGTGGACCGAATCGTTGCCGAGCTGCCCCCCGAGGCTGCACAGCGGACCTGGCTGATCCGATGCGGCGATGTCGACAACCCCGTTCCGATCAATCCAATGGCAGTCGAGGATCAGCACCGACGCGAGATCGCGATTGATGACATCAACTCCATGTTTCAGTATCTCTTCGATAAGAAGCAGGAAGGCATCGTTGGCCCTCGGTTCCGCGAACGGGTCGCGATGGGGCTGCGGGCACTCGTGGCGGTCCACGGCCGGCGGGCTTCGCTGCTCGATGTGCCAACGGCACTTGCGTCCCCACGGTTCATGAGGCGCGCGATCGTGAAGTCACGGGATGAACGCCTACGGGCGTGGTTCGCTAACGACGGCATTTCGAGCGCGAAGTCGAACGAGTACGCCGAGTTGGTGTCCTGGGTCAACTCGAAGTTCGAGGCCTTCGCGAGCACGGCGGCTATGCGCGCCATACTGGGCAGCGGCGAGGACGCCGTAGACATGGCCGAAGCCATGGACAGTGGAAAAATCGTTCTCGTCGACCTGTCGAAGAGCGACCTCGGGGAGGCATCGACCCGCCTTCTCACCAATACCTTGATCAATTGGACGGCGATCTACGTCCAGCCATTGACGGCAACGTCGCTACGACTGTGGCGTTTCGCGCGTCGACCTCAGACGCTCCAGCCCTGTTGCAGCGGTTCGGATACCAGGTAAGCGCTGCGACGTTGATGACGTTGCCAGACCTATCAGCGATGACGTTACGGACCGCTGCCCACGTGACTGGGGAGCCGTACACACTGATGGTTGATCACAACGAACGCGTCAGCGCCCGAGAAGGGCAAGACCTGTCGAACTTCGACGCCGACTTGACGAGCGCCACTCATCAGGAGCTCGTAGATCCGTACCGGACGGCGACATCGGCGGCGGCCCACGGGAAGTCGAACTTGGACGGATCTGATGATGAACAGACAGAATCGTCCGATTCCAGGGAACCGAATTTCCTTGATGAGTGGCTCGCGGCGCGTGAGAAGCAGAAAGAGACGCCGACGCAGTACGAATAAATACCTCATATGAACCAGCCAACACCGTGCTCGCCTCGGGAGCGGATGACTAGATCTTGTTGGCCCCCCAGCTAGGGCAGTTTGCCGCCCATTCCTTTGCTGAAGCAGCCCCGTCAGTCGCTCAGAGCGCTACAATCGAGCCGGTTGCGCGGGGACAGCCAGTGCGGCCAATTCACCATTCCGTACGAAACAAGGGGGAAGTGCCGATGCCCGGAGATGTTGCCGCCGCGCGAGCGAAAGTTCAGCAGTACCTGACCCAGAACTTCAACAACGTGAACGTTGACGCCGAAGGGAACTTCTCGCTTCGGAACGGATCAGCCCGCGTCTTCGTCAAGACCCAAACGAAGGATGAAATTGATTGGACGGCAATCACGTTGGAGATACCGCTTCTCTTCCGGGTTAAGGAATCTCCAGAGGTATTCGAGCATGTCGCCTTGCATGCAGATGACTATCTGTTCGGGCATCTGAGTGCCTCGAAAGACGATGAAGGCTTGATGCTGATGTTCAGCCACTCCCTGCTAGGCGACTATCTTGATGAAGCTGAGCTTTGTCGGGCCGTGGCCGGAATGCTTGGTGTTGCCGATGATTTGGATGATGAGTTGCAGAAGCAGTTTGGTGGTGACCGCTTTCACGAGGACTAGCACGCGATGCTAGCGCCCCACGAGGTCGACTATCTCTTGCAGGCAACGCATTCCTCGGTCAAACGTTTCGGAGGAGATCAACCCTCGTTGTCCCACCTGGCCGAAGTCGTCAGCAACAAATGGAGCACCGAGTTCGTCGAGGTTTTTGGTCAGGACGGCACCCAAAGCGTCAACGCCCTGCTGAAGAAGCGGAGTTTCGTCGGCAATGCGAAAGACGTCGAAACTGTCTTACGAGAGGCGGACGACCGGAAGGCTGTTCTCGTTGCGCTTCAGGAGCGACTTCGGGAAGCCATCGCTGCGGCTACCTCGCCGGCAGAAGTGCAGCCTCCGAACAACGACGGCGAGACTAATGAACCAGTCACCAAAGAGCCCGTATGCGAAGTGGAAGCCCCGAGTGGGTGGTCTCCTCGAACACAGCGATATCTCGACAAGGTCGAGCCTCGCGATGACCTTCTGGAGCGGGACGAAGCGGTAGATCAGGTCATCTGCTCGTTGTTCCGGCTTCGTCGCCGCGTTCCGATCTTGATAGGTGCGAAGGGATCGGGGCGAACGACGCTACTGGGCGGCGTCGCGGCCCGACTCGCCGCCAGTACCGACGGACCGGCGCTCTGGAGAGTCGATCCTGCTCTGTTGGGCCCCGAACCAGAAGGCCCGCTGGCCGGCATTATTAGCGACTGTCCGGCAGATGCCGTACTCGTCATTGATGATATTGACCGGATTGCCTCGCTGGGTTCTCCGCATCCGAACATCATGGTGCTCCGCATCTTGAGCGCAGCAGTGATGCTGACCGGAATGAAAATGATCTTGGTTTGCGAGGCAAGACATTTCGCCAAGCTGGATCTACTTGCCGAGGATCTGGTCCGGGAGTTGGAAGCCGTGCGACTGCAGCCGCTCAGCAATGTCGCCTTGCAAGCCATCATCGACAGGGTTCAGCCCGAATTGGAATCACACCACGACGTGAAGATCTCCGATGAGTTGCGTGTTGCGGCATGCGTTCCGCCTCGTCCAACCGACGTGTCAGCTCACCCTGGGTTGGCTGTAGATCGGCTTGACTGGGCGGCCAGTAGAGCGGGCTTAGCAGGCTTAAGCGAGGCCGAGATCGTCTCAATGGCGAGTCCACAAGCTGGGGCCAATGCTCCGCTGCCGGCAAGAGATCTAGTCTCAATGCTGACCCAGCACATCAACGGCCAAGACCACGCCGTTAGGACTGTCGCCTCGCGTCTTGCCCTGACCTTAGCCCGGCTGGACCTGCAGCCAGCTCGTCCGGACGGAGTGTTTCTCTTTGTCGGGCCGACAGGAGTGGGAAAAACGAAACTCGCTCGGGCGTTAAGTCTGTGTCTCTTTGGGAGCGAGGACAAGTTGATTCGGCTCGACATGAGTGAGTACTCACATGATTGGGCGGTCAGCCGGCTCGTAGGTCCCATGCCCGGATACGTCGGATCTACTGAGCCGCAAAGCTGGTTGACGACCAGGGTGAGTGAGGCATCGGAGTGTGTCGTTCTACTTGATGAGATTGAGAAGGCTCATCCCGTTGTCTGGAACACCTTTTTGCAGGTATTCGATGCAGGACGGCTGACCGATTCGCGGGGAGTTACAGCGGACTTCTCCAATACGGTCATAGTGATGACTTCCAACTTGGGCGCGGCAGGTGCTGCGGGGCCAGGTCTTGGATTCGGTGCCGCATCGACGAGCGTGGATCGCGGCCGACAGAGAATCCTGAGCGCCGTGAAAGAGGTAATGGCACCGGAACTGATAAATCGGATCGATGAGATCGTGGTCTTCGACGCGCTCAGCGCTGAAGCAATCGAAGACATTGCCGAACATGAACTTCAGTCCGTTACTGCCCGGCTGGCATCCAGCGGCTGGAGTGTGAGCTACGAACCGGACGTTGTTCGCTACATCGCGCAGAGCGGTTACGATCCAGCATTCGGCGCGAGACACCTCCAGAGAAATATCGAGCGCAGATTCCTTAGCTTGGTTGCGAGTTCGGATAACAAAGCAATCCACGTAACTGTTTCCAGGGGCGAGCTCTCGTTAACAGGGAACTCCAGACGGCGTACCTCTCGAGCGAAGAGCGGGCCCAAAAAGGCCCGTCTGGCTGAGTCCTCCGACAAGACGAACCCCAGCTCGACGCGAGAACGATTGAAGTAGCCTCGTCGAAATCACCAGTTTCCCTCGTCTACGAAGGTGGCGGCTGCCATGGGGAACTTGGCATTCGTAAGACAATGTGGCGCCCAACTGATCCGTGCAACCTGCGATCAGCGAATGGCGGTTGCTGGCTGCCGCCACTGCTTCTAAGCCGAGGCCCGGGCTGTTGGGGAGCCGGTGGCCCAGAGTTTGGGACCAGCCAGAATCCCTTGGGACCAATTTGGGACCACACGTTCAGCGCGCTCCTGAACGACCTGCACGTCCATGCCCGATCCGCAGGCCTCGAATATCGCGCATACCGGGCGTGAGCAGGCGCAACGTGCCAGTCCCATTTCCTGGGGGTCAAGTGGTCGCAGGTTCAAATCCTGTCAGCCCGACCGCAGGTCAGAGGGGGTTTTCGTACACTGGAAGCCGCCTCTTTTCTTGTCTTGACCCCACGATTTGACCCCAACCAGCTTTTGGGTGGTGTCGAGATGTGTTTGCTGGCCGGTTGTGTCGGGGTGGGTGTCTAGGCTGACCGTCAGGCCGCTTCGGCGAGCGTTCATGGCATGGGCGTGGCAGGGACTCACAACACCCTGAAAGGACCACCATGTCTAACCCCCGCCATCTCCTGGGCCGCCTCCTTGAGGGCATCCAGACCCACCCCGAACTCACAGGCCCAACCGTCGTCCCGCTGGCGATGATGATCGGACAGTTATCGACCACCGGAGCGGACGGCCGTCCGCGGCTGGCGGTCGACCAGCTGACCGACGAGGATGCCGCCAAGTTGGAACTGCTGGCACTAGATGTAGCCATCGACAACGAGATCACCTGACGCGCGGTGAGCAATATGCGCTAAACGGGATCAATGAGTGCTGTGCGGGTAGTGCGCACAAGCGCGACAGCCCCGGTTCGCCGCCCATAACGTCATCGGCATCAACAGAGCGGGTTCACCCCGAAGCCGCTGAAACCGAAGGAATTGATACCCATGGCGAACACCAAGAAACTCGCCGCAGTCACCGCCTCCGCCGCCGCTTTCCTCGCCCTGGCCGGCGCGGCCGCGATGCCTCAGGCTTCCGCCGCCAACCAAGGTTTCACGATTCGGTACAAGGTCACTGTTCAGCAGCCGGGACTAACTCGGGTTCCGTGGTGCATGGGAGCGATTGACGGTAACGGACAGAAGGTGTACCCCGCCCGCTGCTCCAGCAGTGAGGCCGGGGACTACTTCACCACATCTGAACACGAGGTTTCGTACCCCGTTACGACGCCGGCCAAGCAGTACTACGTCGATGCGCAGGAATTCACCAACAGCCTTGTCGTTACCTGCACCGTCTATCGCGACGATCAGGTGGTCGCCACCGACACCCACAACGGCTCCTGCATGGCCTCTTACTTCCCCAAGGCCTAGCGCGCAGAAAACAAGTTGTTCTCGCGGCCACCGCTGGCCCCCTCGTCAGCGGTGGCCGGTCTTTTTGTGTTTCCCCGCTTCAGCCGATCAGTGTCGCCAGGAACGGCAGCTGATCCGTCGTCCACTTCGCCGAGCAGGCCGCGCACTCCGCACCCAACTCTGACACCGTCAGGGAGGCGGATCTGACGGTGTGGCCGTCCCTTTGGCGGAATGCTAGCCGTGCTCCACAGGAGGGGCAGGCAGTCTTGCGCAGGGGAACCACAACCACCGCATCGTTGAGGATCGTGGCGGCCTCCACCGCCCACTTCGCCAGCTGCTCGGCGTACCCGTTGAGCCGGTCGGTGTCCTGGGGACGATGCTGCCGGGCCGCGAGATCCTTCAGGGAGTGGACGGTGCCGCCGCCGCTACCCCACGACCCCACGGTGGAGTCGACGGTGCGAAGCCAGTCCAGCACTCCGGTACGGCATGGGGTTCGGGAGGCCGGTACCCGCCGGCCACGCTGGCCTCCAACGCGGCCGGGGGTGAGTTCGTCGCGCATCCGCGCATACAGGCCGGGTTGCCACCGCATGACGCCGTACTCCCACACCGCGGTGCGGTCGACGAACTGGTGAACCGCATCGGCGAAACGCTTCTGCGCCAACTTGACGGTGCCTTCGAGGGATTCGGTAACAATCAATTAGACAGTCTAATTTAATTCCGGCTCTATCTCGGCCTCGACGCGTTTCCCTGCGCTTATGCTTAGCTGCCAAGCGTCCCGGTTGAAGGCACGGTGGTGGAATGTCCTTGGCAGCGCGTGGTGGGCAGATCGTGACGGCGGTGGCCGCAGCGGGGTTGGCGCTGGCTGCTCCACAGGCCGCGGGAGTTGCATTCGCCGACAATGGATCCGGAGCCGGCAGCCAGACTGGGTCATCGGCTGCGCCCGACTCGGCACCTAATCGCGGTGGTCCTCCGCCAGGTCGTTCGACCGCTATCTCATCGAAAACGGCGGCGCAAGGGTCATCTGGCTCGCGCGCGGCGCGGGCAGCGGCGGCCGTGAAAAGCATTGCGCCAGTGCGGTCCTCGTCGTCGGAAAGCCCATCCCCAGCCGCTATTCGCTCGGCAGCCGCCAGCGTGTCGCCTGAGCGGAGCACGGCCGAAGAAAACCGTCGGCCAACGGTGGAGTCAGTAAGCCCGCCGCCGGTGTCTTTGCCAACAGCTGTTGATCCGATGGCAACTCCGTCGATTCCTCCCCCAGGACGGATAGCTCCTGCGGCCCATGCCGCCTGGACGCCAGTGTTGAGCATCCCAACAACCGGGTCAGCCGCGACATGCAACAAATGCTCACAGCAGGTCCCCAAACACGCTCAAGTCATCACGCCCGTGCTCGAAAAAATCGTGGACGCGCTGGACGCAGTGCTGAAAAAACTGGCATACCTGCCTGCCGGCCCAGCCAACAACCTCATATCGGGCGGGTTGTATACGGTACGGCGCAGCCTGCATTCAATCGGTTGCGGCCAAGACGGTTGTGGCAAAGCTGGTTTCGGTCTCTCCAACACCGTCCAGCAATGGACAGTGGGGACCGGCGCCATCAGCCAGTATTTCACTCTCACGGGCGGGCGAGGCGGTCAAAGCAGCTATCTTGACGCCGACGTCGAGTACTTCAACAACGGGGGCCAAGTCGCGCCGATCGCCGCAACTGTTCCTGTCTGGGCCGGCGAGGTGCTTTCGCTTGCCATCGGATGGCCGGGACAGCCGTCGTTATACGCCTCAGAAGAAAGCAGCGTCAATGGGCCCGGTGCCGGTGGAGCGAATCCCTTGAACGTATACAACGGTGGTCCCGGTGGAACCGGAAGTCTCTCAGGTATCGGTGGAGGCGGAGGCGGGGCCGCCACTGTGATTCAGGACCCCAACGGCGCGACGATCATGATCGCCGGAGGCGGCGGCGGAGGTGGTGGTTATCGGAACGATTCCCCTGGCGTCGGAGGAACTGGAGGCGGGCAGCCTCCGGCACCGGCCTGGGACAACGTGGTGTGGCCAGGTGGATCCGGCAGCTCCGGTAACGGCGATAACGGCGGCAACGGTGGGCCCGGGGGCAACCAAACCGACAACCAAGCCAACGGAAATGGGGCCGGCGGTGGATCCGCGGAGGATCTCTCCGGCAACGGCGGCGGCGGCGGCGGTGGGGGTGGCTTCTTCGGCGGCTCCGGTGGCGAGGCAGGTACGGCCGGAGTTGCACCCTGGGACACCGCCGGTCCAGGAGGCGGTGGCGGGGCTGGGTCGTCCTACGCCAATCCTCTGCTGACCAGCAACGTGTCGATTCTCCCAGTGGTCCAGTACCCCCCCGGCGAGGGAGGGTCCACTGCAATAATCCAGTGGGTTGACATCCAAACCCCGGCCCTCAACTCCCTACGAGTTGGGTATAACGCTTTTCAGAAACTGGAAGCCACATACGGGGGGAATCCAGTTGGCTATCTCACTGTTTGGCAAGTCTCTTCCGGGAGTCTTCCTAACGGACTTACTCTTAGCCCCGCAGGAGTCCTTCTAGGCAGTCCCACCCAAAGCGGGAACTACTCCTTCGAAGTAACTGTGACTGGTAACGGCGTTGCTAGCTCGGTCCACACCTACGAGGGCACGGTGTGGCCGGGCTAGCCTCCTGGCTGGTTCGCTGAGGGTGAGGGCGCAAAGTTTGAGGGCGTGGTTTCCTATGCCCTATTGACCGTTTCGCGCCCCTTAAGAGTGAAGGCCGCAGATTCGCAAGGCTGGCGTCTGCGCTGGGGCTGCCGTCGGGCTTGGCGACGAAGACGCCCTCTGGAACTCGCGGTGTTTATAGCGTGAAGGTGGCCGGCTTGTGAGATGGCGCGACGATGATAAAGACGAAGGTGTCGTCGCCCTTACCCCCGATGAACCACTGGACGTAGACGAAGAGTTGCGGCCCTCTGGTTTTCGTCAGATCAACCCGTCACCCGGATGCCGATGCCGACGATCTGGTGGCCGAAACTTCACCGCCGATGGCCCAAATCTGTCGTGGCTGGCTGACATTACCGAGCACCCCACCGGCGAGGGCAAGCTCTAACTGTGTGCGATCAAGGACGTCTGCTCCAACCGCATCGTGGGCTGCCGACATTCGTCGGCGTTGACCGCCCGGTGTTAGGTTCATTCGTACGGCTTCCGATGAAGGGCAACCCATGAAGATTGCAACGATCGTCCGTGTCGGTGGCCTTTGTGTCGCAGTCGGTTTTGCGCTAATCACCGGCCCGCCCGCGATCGCGTCCGCCGCGCCCTCAGCGCCCGACCAGAATCGAACTGTGGCTCCGGCCTCCTCTGCCCATGCAACGAGTAACCCATGGCTTCGTGCCAGCGTCACCGACGCGTTCATTCACGGCATATTGCGGCTTCAAGCGGAGCAATCCACGCTCGTCAAGATGCAGACCAAGGAGCAGGAGAGGATCGCCCAGGAACGCGCGGCCTTGATGGCCAGCGAAGCCGAGGCGTCAAAGGACAAGGCTGCACTAGCATCTTCACAGCAACTGGCCCAGGCTGCTATACAAAGTGCCGTCTCCAGTATCAGCATAGGAAACCTGAGTGCCGGAGATCTGAAAACCGTTGTCAATTCGGAGAAAGCGGCGGCGCAAGCCGCGCGAACGTATGTGCATGACCAGCACTTAACAGCCGAGCAAAAGATCGTGATCGATTTCCAGAACCGGATGAGTAAACAAACCCAGGAAATCCAGTCGACTCTCCATCTCCTCGAACAGCAGAAGAAAGCCACGCTGGAAGCACTGAATAGGGCTTAACTGTTGTACGTGCCGTTACACCCCCTCCAAGGGCTACAGCATTCCGAAGATGCCAGGCCGCTATTTGAACCGCCCTCGAAATGTTGGAGGCTCTGATGTGCCCCGGGTCGCGTGGAGTCATGCCGAAGAAACAGTCGCCGGAGAAGCCGACGGCACGTAGGTACAGCGCTGAGGAAAGGCCGCCGCGGTGCGGATGGTACGGACCCTAAGGAGTTGGGCAGCGAGCACGGAACGCAGCCTGGTTGTCGGCGCCGTGCCCGATGCCGAAGTCAGCTGACGCCCCACCCCCGCGCGCAGCGACAATGCGTTCGACGCGATGGCGAGGCAGATGTTGCCGCGATGCTCACGGCATCCGGATGCCGAAGTCCGACAACATGACCGACTTTGCGGAATCCAAACCCGGGGCCCCGTTCGGCGCCTGCAACTGCACTGCGATGAGGAAGTCTCCGTTGTCGGTCCAGACGTGCACGATACGGTCGGCGAAGTCGATGCCTTGGCCTGGCTGGTCGGCCAGGACGCCCATCAACTCCTGGCCGCTGTAGCCACACAACTCGCCGGGCAGCAGGCTGAGGGTGGTGATCTCGTGGTGTGCGGTGCGGTCGTCGGCGTACTGCTCAAATGCGTCCGCTGCGTCCAGAGTGGTCGGCGCGATCCTCACCGTGCCGGTCATGCCGTCGGGGCCGGTGAGGTTCAGCGCCACATCACCCTCGGGCTGCTGGGCGCCCGGCGAGAAGCCGTCGGGAACCCCGATTATCACCGTCGGTGAGCCGGCCGCACCACCGCGGGCCTCGAGAGTGTTCGCCGGCGCCGTCTCGGGTTCGCACACCGTCTCGCTCGCCGTCACGGGGCGCTTGGTGGTCTCCACCACGCCGTAGGCCGGCAGGGAGTTCATATCTCCCGGCGACGTCGGCGTGGCTGCCGCGGTCATCGATGTTGTCACCGACGTGCTCGTCGGGGCGCGGTCGGAGCCCCCGGCACCAGCCGCCGTGCCCTCGGTCGAGCGGGCGCACCCAGCCTGCAGCGCCACCGTCAAACACCCCGCGACCAAACACCACGCGACGACCCTGAACATGCTGCTGTTCATCGCTTCTCCTCGTCTGGTCCGGACGCTACCGCTCCGGCGCCGAATGAACCGCCGGACGCAGCGGTCTCATTTGTCGGTTTCGACAAGGCACCCACGGTGTTGTCAATCGTGATGCCGATGCGCGCGTGAAGCCGGGCTAGTGGACCGGGCGCCCACCAGTTCCACCGGCCCAGCACATGCATGAACGACGGCATCAGCACCAGCCTGACCAGGGTGGCGTCCATCAGGACGGCCAGCGCCAAGCCGAGCCCGAACATCCGCAGGTAGGACACCTGACCGGAGATCAGTCCCGCGAAGGCGATCGCCATGATCGCAGCGGCTGCGGTGATCACCCGGGCGGTGCGGGCAAGGCCGAGGGCAACGCTCTCGTCATTGTCGGCGGAGGTTCGCGGCTCCCTGGACGTGAGCCAGTACTCCCGAATCCGCGACACCAGAAAGACCTCGTAGTCCATCGACAGCCCGAACGCGAGACAGAACAACATGACGGGGATGTTGATCGCGAGGGTCCCGTTGGGGGTTGTGCCGAGCGCGCCGAGATGTCCCATCTGAAAGATCCACACCAACGCCCCGAACGCCGCCGTCAGCGAGAGCAGGTTGAGCAGAAGCGCTTTCACCGGCAAAAGCACGCTGCCGGTGAGGAGGAACAGCAATACGAAGGTAATGGAGGCCATCAGGCCGAGCACCAGCGGCAACCGCGACGTCATTCCCGCGACGGCGTCGTGATTGATCTGAGCGCGACCGGCGAATTCGACGGGCCGGCCGCCTGGATCCGGCACCGCGTGCAGGGCATCGAGTTGTGCTTCGGAACGATCCGAAAACAGTGGTGCGGTACTCAACACGGTGAGGTATACGCTGCCGTCCCGAGCATCGGTCGGTGCCGAAGGTGGGCCCACCTGAGCGCCCGCCACGAAGGTTCCGGTCGGTGCCGACACCGCGCTGACGTCACGAACACGCGACAGCTCGCTCGCGTAGCGGGACAGTTCGGTGGGCCGAGTGTCGGCGGCATCCGGAATCACGACGGTCACCGCGGTGTCCAGGTTGGCGACGAAGTCCTCCCTCAACTGATCGCCTACCTGGTGTGCCGATGCCGTGGCGGGCAAGACGCGATCGTCGGGAAAGCCCCATTTGACTCCCAGGAAGGGCAGGCCGAGCAGCACGAGTACAGCGACGGCGATCGCCCCCATGGGAATCGCGTGGCGCATGACGAATTTCGTCGACCGGTACCAGAACAGCTGCTCCACCGGACGTGGGGCGGGCGTGGGTCCGGACAGCAGCCGGCGAGCGAGGCGCCGCACGTCCAGAGAGTTGATCCGGTCGCCGAGCAGCACGATGGCGGCCGGCGTGACCACGACGGCGGTGAGCGCGGCGAAGGCAACGGTCGCGATGCCGGCGTAGGCGAACGACTTCAGGAAGTACATCGGAAACAGAATCAACATGGCCATCGACAGCGCTACGGTCGCGGCGGAGAAAAGAACGGTGCGGCCGGCCGTCGCCATAGTGCGGATAAGCGCCCGGTTGGCGTCCGCTCCGCCGGAAATCTCGTCGCGATATCGACTGACTACCAGCAGCGTGTAGTCGATCGCGAGCGCGAGCCCGAACCCCGCACTGAGGTTCAGCGCAAAGATCGACACGTCGGTGAAGAACGTGACGATTCGCAACACCGCCATCGAAGCCAGGATCGCCATTACGCCGACCGCCAACGGGACGGTCGCTGCGAGAAGACCGCCGAACACCCAGATCAGCACGAGAAAGCTCAGCGGGATCGCGATCATTTCCATAACCAGCAGGTCGCGCTCCACCTGCCCGATCATCTGCGCATAGGCGATTGCCACCCCGCCGGTGCGGATGGTGACCCCGTCACGTTCGGCGGCCACGTCGGCGGCAAGTTGCTTGGCGAGCTTGGGGGCATTCTCTTCCCCACCTTTGATCCCGACCACAATCAGGCCCGACTTGCCGTCCCTGGTGACCAGATCTGCCGCCGTCTGGCGGGGAGCGGTCCACGCCGAGGTGATGTAGGCGACGTTCGGAGAGTCGCCCAGGCGACCGATGATGCCGTCGGCGGCCGCACGGGCGGCTGGGCCGCTGATTCCGTCGGGGGCGGTGATGGTGATGAGCATCTGCATGTCGGTCTTGTGGAACTTGTCGGTCAGGATTCGGTTCGCCCGAGCGGATTCCGAAGCGGGATCCTGGAATCCGCCGGCGGACAGGCTGCTGGCCGCCGGAAGGCCGAGAATGGCGCAGGCGAGTGCGAGCCAGGCGGCGCCGAGGATGATCCGGCGGGGCACCGCGATCGCCAGCCGTGCAATCCGGTCAAGCACTCTGACCGTCACCGCGGTGTGCTCGGGGCTGAATGGTGTGCACGTGTTAACCGCCGTCGATCTCGTCGAGTGCCCCTGGCCGCGGGCAGTCTGCTGAGGATATCCTTCGACTGAGAGGCCAATTCCGTCCAATGCGTTGGTTGGCTTCGTACACAGGGGTACGTGATGACCGTGGACTGGGGCGGGATCAGGGTCGGTAAGCTGCGCCAACTCGAGGTTTGTCTGAATGAGCAAGTCGAATACCGCAGCGTGACAAATGGTTTCCTGCACGCCGTCATCGAAGAGCTACATATATGTCTGCACTGTTGGGCATATCGGATGTGGCCGGATTGCGGCGGCTGAAACATGACCGCGCTGGATTGACCAGGGCGATGGCCTTGGTGACGGAGGAATGATCGGATGACGACAACGGCACCGTCGCGACTCCGGGCACTGGCACGAATATTCCGACTCGAGTATTTGGCAGCTTCGTTGCCCGGGATGAGCATCACGTTCTTCTTGTGCGCCACGGAGCCCGCGGACCTGCTGCGACGCGGCCCCTTGGAAGGGCTGATGGTCGTGGCGTTGGTCATCTTCTCCTGCCTGGGGATGAATGCAATTGTTGACCGGGAGATAGACGGCCAGTACGCAACCGAGAAGAGCGGGATCTCACACTCTGTGAATCTGATTGGCACCAAAAGGATTTGGCGCATCATTGCGACGATGAACGTCATTGCCCTGGCTGTGACCGCGGCGCTCTGCATCCACTTCCGGAGCTGGATCCCGCTGTTACTAGTCCTGGCCAACATGTTCTGGGCGTACGGATACTCGGTACCGCCCCTCCAGTTCAAGTTGCGCGGTGTCCTCTGGCATGCCGTTTCCCTGACATTGGCGGTCTGCTGGATCCCATTCATCTTCTCGGCATATACCTATCTCGGTACCGTCCCATTGGCACTTGCAATCATGATTCTGGGTTTTGGGTTGGGGCAGTACGGCTTTGAATTCGCCAACCAGGCGCTTGACTACCTCGAGGACAAGTCGGCCGGCTTACGGACACCTGCCGTTCGGCTCGGCATCACCAAATCGCTACAGGCTTCACTCCTGGTCCCGCTGGCGGGGTTGATGGTGATGGTTCTGGCCCTGTTGGTCATGTACATCCAACGCTCGGCCCAGTCCGACGTCGATCGGCCCGTGTGGCATGTCTTGGTGGGGTGGGGACTCTCGGTCCTGCTACTGCTCGCCGGCTACTTGATGCCGATGGTTCGGACGTGGCAGATGCTTCAGCTGGCCCGCGCTACACCGTCAACGGCCTGCGTCCGGGATTTTCCCGGCCTGTGCCACTATGCGGTCTGGCAGGCCAGCTCCGTGACCGGTGTCGCGTTGGCGTCGGCGGTGTTGTTCGCAATCACCAACTATTCATGGCGTTGACCTGGCGCGTATCTCGGCCATTGGCCTGGTGAACTCCTCGCCCGACGGTCGGGATCAGGTTGAGGTTTCGGCGGCAGGGCGGCCGCGGAAGCGCGGACCCGACAATTGCCGGGCGGCCCACTTGGCAAGTTTCCCGCGCTCGATCTTGGAGTTGTGGCGCGGATCCACAGGCAGCGCGTCCTTGAAAAGGATGGCGTGAATCTTGTTCGCCATGTCGGAATCTGCCGCCCGCGCGAGCAGTTCCCGGTGCAAGTCGGGAAGCTCGTGCTTGCCTACGTCGGGCTCCACCTCCACACACAGGACGGGCAACTCGCCCGCCGTTCCGGGGACTCCCACCAACCCGCTTCGCCTCACCTTGGGGTGAGCGTCGAAGAGCGGCTCGACTTGCAGCGGGAAGACGGTCCCGCTCGCTGCCTTCACCCGCTGCGAAACCCGACCACAGACCCAGAGCCTGCCGTGTGCGTCGAGGTAGCCGACATCCCCGAAGCGGTGCCAGTTTCCCTGTGGGTCAGGCACTTTGTTCTTGCGCGTGCTCTCGGGGTCGAGGTAGTACTCGGGGCTCACGTGCTTGCCTCGCACCAGGATTTCGCCGATGTGGCCCGTCGGCAGCTCCGAGGTTTCCCCGATGGAATCGATGGGGCCGTCCACGATGTCGATGATCTTCAATTCGACGCCCGGCAGGGCGTAACCCACACAGACGCCGGCACCCTGCTCGGTCAAGTTCCACAATCCGTCAAGGTGCTCGTGGCTGCCCAACTCGGTCGACGGCATGGCCTCGGTGGCACCGTAATTCGCCGCCAACTCTCCGTCGGGAGCCATCACCGCGCTGAGCATTCTTTCGACCGGACCCGAGATCGGCGCCCCGGCCCCGATCACTCGTTTCAGAGAGGGCATCGTCAGGTTGCGCGCAAACGCCTCGGCGGCCAGGTTTTCGATCAGGATCGGCGCGGCGAAAAACGACCCCACCTTGCAGTCGTTGATCACCTGGATCAGAGCGGCCGAGTCCACCTGGGCCGGGCCCTGCCGGGCAAAGTCGATGGGCGGCACCACCATTGTGCCGCCGGCACTGATGGGGATGAACAGGAACGCGGGGAAGACGGCCATATCCACCGGGGCCTCGTCGCCCTTATCCCAGCCCCAGCTGTGGTGCGCGTTGCGGAACAGCTGACAGAAGTTCCGATGCAAGTACAGCGAGGGCTTCGCCGGCCCGGTGCTGCCGGTGGTGTAGAGAACCGCGCAGGGATCGTCGGGTCCGACTTTCGGCGGCTTCGGTTCGGCGGGTGCGTGTTTTCGCAGTGACCTGATCGAGTGTGCCCCTGGGAAGGGTGGAAACCCGGTGATGATTCGGCCGCCCGGCAGCAGTGGGCTTTCCGTGAGAACAAGCTTCCGTAGGTCGCGAGGTCCCCACCCGAAGGTGATGCGTCCGACGTGCGCGAGCGCGTTGCCCAGGAACGCCTCCGGCTGCACGCGGCTGAGCCGCTCCGCGACGTTGCGATAGCCGACCGAGGGGTCGATCCAAATGGAGAATGCACCCACCCGGGTCAGGGCTACGCCCATGACGCAGGTCTCATAACTGGGCGGCGACATGCAGACGATACGGGTCAGCTCGGCAATGCCCATCTCGCGCAAGCCCACGGCGACCGACTCGACGTCGGCCGACAGCTCGGCGTAGGTGTGGCGTTTGTAGCGGCGCGTGCCGTAGCCCTCCCAGCCGTCGAGGTCGATGACCGCGATGCGCTCCGGGTCCGCGCGCGCGACCCGCAACACGATGTCGGCGAGGTTGAAGATGTCGTCGGGGAACGGGTCCATCTCAAGCCTGCGTCACGGCAGCTGAACACAGGAACTCATCGATGATCGAGGCGACCTCATCCGGCTGCTCCAGCATCAGTAGGTGGCCGGAATCGCGTAGCCACTCCTGGCGAGCGGGGTGCAGGGTCGAGTTCAGGCGACGTCCCGCCTTGGGCGAGACGATCTTGTTCTTCAGGCCCCAGATGGTGCAGATGGGCGGGAACCCCGCCTGCGGCGCGAGGTTGTCGATGACAGCGTAATTCTCCAGGTCGTCGAGCACTCCGAGCAGCGACTCCAGCTGGCCGGTGGCCGCATAAGGACCGTAGATTTCGGGGCTGCGATGGACTTTGCGGGCGCGACCGCGCGGGCCCAGCTGGAACGCGGTGGCGACCGAGCCGATGCCGTTGGTGAGCTTCAGATGCCGGAGCACCCGATACACCTGGCGATTGACTTCGGGCATCCGCTCCCGCAACCACAGCAACGGTCCCAGCCAGCCCCCCAGGAACGTCGACTCGGTCAGCGGGTTGCAGAGCACCAGGGCCCTCACCTTGTCCGGATGGCGGTCGGTGAACGCCAGGGAGATGGCGCAGCCCATGCAGTTGCCCACCAGCACGACCTCTTCCAGCCCTCGCGAGCTGACGAACTCCTCCAGCATCGCCATGTAGTTGTCCAAGGTGTAGCCCGCGCCTGGCTTTGCCGAGTTGCCGAACCCCAGCAGGTCAAGGGCGAAGATCTCGTACTTGCCAGCCAGTCTGGTCGCAACTTCCGTCCAGATGGCATGCGACGACCCACCGTTGTGGAGCATGATCACCGGCGCACCCCGACCGGTGTGTTCATAGGCGATCGACAATCCTCGAAAGTCGAAGCTCTCCAACGCAATCAGCCCCCGCATCGGTGGTCGAAACAATATCGCCGCGCCGCGCAAAAGCGCGGTCCCGACGGCGGCGGCCGGCCAACTGAGCCTCGCCACGGCAGGGGCCGACACCGTTTCTCGATGAAATCACGGCACCGAGCCGACGGGTAGGGGCTCAAGTCCTTACCGGAAAGCCAATCGTTGCCGGTGAGGAATTGTCCGGGGTCCAAGGGCAAGCTCCGCCGGCATACGGGACGTCTCAGGCCCATCGAGCTTCACCGCGTCAGCAACGCGGTGCGGGTAAGCCTCGACCTCGACCAACGCCTCAGCCTCTGATCGTGATGACACTTCGAAATCCCAACGGGACGGTGGGCGACAGGTGCCTCAGTCCAGCGGCACAACTCCGTCCGCAGCGCTCTTCACCGTCGCCTTGGCCCTGGGCTCGGCCCGAACGCGCCTGCCGTTTCGGGTGAACCCGGTGGGGGAGACGCTCACCGACAGCAGCGCGTCCTCGCCGGCGATGAAAGGGTGGAACCCGACTCCGCCGCCGCCGCGGCCTTTCACCGGAATGTCGTTGCAGGCGGTCACTTTCCAGCCTTTCGCCGACACCGACAGCAGCGCCTCCTCGGGAGATCCGGTGATCGGCAGAGCGGCGATCACCTCGTCGCCACCATCGGTCAGCCGCACCCCGGCCACCCCGTTGCCGGCCGCACCCTGCGGGTTGACGGTCGCCGGGCCGATGCGCAGCACCTTGCCCCTTCGGGTGACCAGCGCCAGGTGCGCCCCCTCCGGCAGCACTCCCGAGCACAGCAGGCCGGCGATGTCGGGGGCGACCGGGACGTCGCGGATACGGGTAGGCAGCCCGGCGCCGGTGGTGAACTTGATCCGGCCGTCGGTCCAGACCGCCCAGCCGAGCCCGCGGGAGAGCAGCTCGCCGCGGCTGTCGGAGAGCACCCCGCGGTGGTCGAGCCGCCAGGCCGGATTGGGCTTGCGGTCACGCGGGGCGTCGGGATCCGCACCTCCGCCGACCGGTGCGGCGTCGAAGTCCATTACGGTGCGCCGGTCGAACTCCGGGCCGTCGAAGAGCTTGGCCGTCGCCGCCAGTTCGGCGTCGATCACCGCCCGCCGCGCCTGCGGTGAGGCGACCAGCTCGGTCAGTTCGGCGAATTCGGCGTCGAGTTTGTCTGCCTCGGTGCGCAGTTCGATCACGTCGAGGCGGGTCAGCCGGCGCAACTGCAGTGCCAGCACGTAGTCGGCCTGCACCGCGTCGATGTTGAACCGGTCGCACAGGCCGGTGCGGGCCTCATCGACGGTGTCGCTGCCGCGGATGACGGCCACCGCGGCGTCGATGTCGATGTGCACCAGCAGCAGACCCGACACCAGGTGCCGGCGGGCGGTCACCTTCTCCAGCCGGTGTTGACTGCGGCGCACCACGACCGAGTCGCGCAGGGACAGGAACGAGGCGATCAGCTCGCGCACCGACCACCACCTCGGGATCCGGTCGGCGTCGAGGGCCACCAGGCTGGCGGCGAACGTCGACTCCAGCGGGGTCAGCGCCAGCAGCGAGGTGCGGACCTGGTTCGGGTCGTGCCCGCGTTTGGTGGTGACCACGATGCGCAGCCCGTTGCGGCGGTCGGTGAGGTCGGACATGTCGACGACGCCGGGCAGGTCGCCGCCGTCGACCAGGGACCGGATGCGTTCCTGCACAGTGGAACTCGCCACCCCGGGCGGAAGCTCGGTGATCACGACGCTGCGGCCGTCGACCTCCACGCGGCCGCGCACGGTGAACGACCCCTTTCCGGTGGTGACGTAGTCGCGCAGGCCCGCCGAGCCGACCACCGCGCCGCCGCTGCCCCAGTCGGGCCCGGGCAGCAGCTCCATCAGGGTGTCGTCGGAGAGGTTCGGGTCGGCCAGCAGGGCCCGGCAGGCGGCCATGACCTCGCGCGGGTTGTGAGCCGGCACCTTGGTGGCCCAGCCCTCGGCAATGCCGACCGCTCCGTTGCACAGCAGTACCGGGAAGCGGGCGGGCAGCACCACCGGCTCGATCCACTCACCGTCGAAGGTCTCGACCATCGGGACGGCGTGGTCGGTCAGTTCGGCGGTCAGTGCCGCGCCGGCAGGGGAGAGCCGCATCTCGGTGTAGCGGTCGGCGGCGGGGATGTCGCCCTGGATGCGGGGAAACGCCCCCTGGCCGTCGATGATCTTGACGCGCTGGAAGTCGGCGGCCAGCAGAGCGGCCGCACCGTACATGGAGGTTCCGCCGTGCGGGTGCAGGTTACCGGTGACCGCTGAGCACACCTTCGAGGACTTCTGAGGTTTGTTGCCGGGCAACAGATTCGAAGCGTGCATCTGGTAGAGCAGCCGGCGCTGGCCCGGCTTGAGTCCGTCGTAGGCCGAGGGGATGGCGCGGTCGGACACGCTGTAGAGCGCGAAGACCAACTGGTAGCGGTTCCAGTAGTCCTCGGCGGTCAGGTCGTGGATCAGGTCGGGGTTCTGCTCGATGACGCTCACGGTCGGGAAGCTCCTAGTTGAGGTCGAGGGCGGCGGTGTCGATGCGGGCGGCGGCGGCGGCCATCCAGTCGCGCCGTCCCTCCGGCGGGCCGCCGAAGAGCACATGGTGCAACTCCAGTGCCTTGTCGTCGGGACTGATGCGGTAGACCGTGCGCTGGGCGGGGTCGAGCACGGTGTTCCAGAAGTCGTCGGCGTTCATCTCGCCGAGGCCCTTGTTGCGCTGCACCTCCACCTTGCGTTTCGAGGCCTCGCGCAGCCGGGTCACCGCTGCGTCGCGCTCGGCCTCGTCCTGGCAGTAGATGCGGGTCTCGGGGTCGTAGACCACGAACAGCGGCGGCAGCGTCACGTACACCAGGCCGGCCGCGACGAGGGGTCGGTAGAAGTCGAGGAACATCGAGATGAGGCTTGAGTTGATGTTGCCGCCGTCGGGGTCGGCGTCGGAGCAGAACAGGATCCGGTCATACCGGCTCTTCTCCGGGTCGCAGTGGTCCCGCAGCCCGCAGCCCAGGATGCGCTCGATCGCGTCGAACTCCTCCTTGCTGCGGGCTTTTGCGGCGGTCCAGCCGAAGGTGTTGGGCGGCTTGCCTTTCAGCGGGAACGCGGCCTGGAATTCGGCGTTGCGGGCGGCGCGAACGGTGGCGAGCGCGGAGTCGCCCTCGCAGATGAACAACTCCGCACCACTGCCGCGGCCGGACACCTTGGACGGCAACAGCTTGGGAGGCAGCGACAGGTTGGTGCCCAGCCCCTTGGCCTTCGAGGCGGCCCGCGCGCGTTCCTTGGCGCCCTCGGCGCTGCGGCGGGCCCGCGCGAACTCCAGGGCCAGTTTCGACCAGGTGGCGATCGCGGCGCTGTTGGCGGGGCTGGCCGCCCACACGGTGACCGCGCGGGCCACCTCGGGGGCCATCGCCAGGTTCAGCGACCGCGAGGACACCGTGGTCTTGGCCTGGGAGTCCCATGCCACGTCCGGGGCTCGGGTGTCGACGGCCAGAGCGGTGACGGCGGCGAAATCCTGTGCCTCCGGGCCGTTTTCGCCCTTGGCGAGTCCCAGGTCGCGGATTCGGCCGGCGCGTTCGGCCAGGGCTTCGGACAGGCCCTTCACCGCCGCCGACAGGTGCGATCCGCCACCGGGAGTGCGCACGGTGTTGCAGAAGGCCGCGACGGTCGCGGGCTCGGCCGGACCGGCGGCCAGCGACCAGCGCATCGGAGTCGCTCCGCGGCCGGTCGTGTACGTCCCGGAGCCCTCGACCAGCAGCTGCACCTCGGGCTGCGGGGTGCCCGCCGCGGTGCACATCAGCTCCAGCAGCGCGTCGGTGCCCCAGGGTCCGTCGAAGGGCTGCCTCAGTGCCTCGGGGACCTCGCCGAGCGGCCACCCCTCGTCGATCACCCGAAGGTGGACACCGGGGCACATCCGCGCCGAGGCGTGGGCGCGCAGCAGCACCTCGGCGATGTCGATGACCGAGTCGGGGGCCACCTGCGGGTCGAACAGAATCCGCACCGAGGTGCCGTGGCCGCTGCGATCCCGGTTGGCGGTACCGCGCAGGGCCTGCGTGTCGTCGCGGACGAACTCGGCATCGGGATCGAACGCGGTGCCGGCGAACGTGCCCGGGTAGCCGCGGCCGAAGCACTGCAGGTAGGTCTTGCCGCCGCGGCGCACGGTGACGTCGGTGCGGGCGGAGATGAACACCGCCGCCGCGGCGCCGATCCCGTTGAGCCCGGCCCCGGTTGCGGCGGCGTCGGTGTGAGCGGAGAACTTCCCGCCGGCCCGTGCGGTGCCCAGCGTCTTGACGATCCCGTTCTTGCCGGTCGCCGGGTCGGAGTCCACCGGCAGGCCGCGACCGTCGTCGGAGACCGTTACCGAGGCGTCGGCGTGCAGCACGATCGTCACCGTCGATCCGCCGTGGGAGGGGACGGACACCTCCTCGATCGCGTTGTCGACCAGCTCCCGCAGCGCGGTGTTGCGCACGTCCTGGCCAAGGTTCACCGCCGGGCGCAGCCGGGTGTGCTGGACGTCGTCGAGCTCGGTGATGTCAGCGGCGGTGTAGCTCACGCTGGTCGTCCCCTTCCGGCTGCGGTGGTGGCGTGTGTGCGTCTGGCGGTCACCGTCCGAAAAGTGTATAGAACATTCGTTCGATATCGGCGCAGCGGCCGGCCGCGTGTCACACCGTCTCGGCCAGCGTCTCCAGGGTCTGGGCCGCACTGTACTTCGGTGTCCAGCCGAGGACGGACTTCGCTTTGCGGGTGTCCATCAGGACGGGGGTCCGGGCGACGTGAAACGCATCGGCCTCGGGGGGAAGGAACGGCAATCGGGCCACCACCGCCGACCCGAGCGTCGCGAAGACGGCGGGCACCCGCACGGGCCGTCCGCCGAGGGCCGAGGCGATATCGGAGAGGGTCACCTCGCCGTCGGCGGCGATGTTGTAGGGCCCCGGCGGGGCTGACGTCGTGGCCGCCAGGGCGATCGCCGCGGCCACGTCGTCATGATGAACCAGTTGAAGCGGTACGCCCGGGTCGGGGAAGAGCGGCTTGAGAAGCGGCACCGCGCGGGTGATCGACCGCAATGGCGACCCAAATCGGCTCCACGGCATCGCGTCGGCCAGTGCGGTCGCCTTCGGTCCGGCGACGATGCACGGCCGAAGCACGAACACCTCCAGTGTTGAGCCGGCTGTGATCTCGGCGAGTGCGGCTTCGCAGGCCGCCTTCTGCGCGGAGTAGTCGTGCGCGGCTGATCCGCGGGCCGCGACGTCTTCGGTGATCGGATCCGGGTTGTCGGAGTGGTAGCCGTAGGCCGCGGCCGAGGACGTGTAGACAAGCCGCGTCACCCGCTCGGCGGCGACGGCGGCCTCGAACACGATGCGGGTGCCGGCAAGGTTGACGCGCTCACTTTCCACGCGGGAGCCCAGCACGATGAACGCGAGATGCACGACGACGTCGGCGTCGGCGACCAGGGCCTCGACGGCGCCGCGGTCCATGATGTCGCCCCGTTGATACGTCGTCTTGGTCCACCCGTGGGCGGCCGGGTCGAACGGCCGGCGGGCCATCCCGAGGATCCGCTCCACGGCGGGGTCGCTTTCCAGCGCTGTCACCGCCGAGATTCCGATCTCGCCGGTCGGTCCGGTCACCGCCACGGTGAGTCCCATCGGCCTACCCTCTCGCCGATGCGACGGCACCGGTTTGCGATCTCGCCCCGAGGATGTCGTGGAACAGGACCTGCCGAAGCGCCAGTTCCCGGGGATCGTTGTACAGGTGGAAGCCGGCCCGGTTCATCGCGTAGGCGAACCCGACCCCGGTATCGGGATCGGCGAACCCGAACGAGCCGCCGGCCCCGGGGGTTCCGAACGCCTTGTCCGACGAACCGAAGGTGAACTTCGGGAAGGGTTTGATGTAGCCCAGTGAGAAGGTCGTGTCGACCTGAAGCACCGTGTCGCGCAACCCCTTGGTGGGTGCCACCGCCGGCCTGGTCAGTTCGTCGACGGTGCCGGGGGTCAACCCGAGGTGGCAGCCACCCGTGGCGGCGCAACCGTAGGCTTTGGCCACCGCGCGTGCGGTCCCGATGCCGTTGGCGGCGGGTATCTCGATCGCCCGGACGTGTTCCTCGTTGTAGGCGTGGATGTCGCCGATTCCTTTGGGGTTGAGCAGGGTTCGCGCTGTCAGGCCGAACGGATTCACCGCCGCGGCCACAAACCGGGCCGGCAGCGTGTTGAGGTGCAGCAGCATCTCGGCTCGGGAGTATCCGTGCACATGGGCCACCCGGTCGCGGTCCACCGAGTCCGGCAGACCGATGTAGAACTCCAGCCCGAGCGGTGCGGCCACCTCCTCGGCGAAGTACCGGCCCAGTGAGCGGCCCAGCGGGTCGGCGTGCCGGATGAGTTCGGATTCGTACCAGCCGAGCGTGATGGCGTGGTAGCCGTGTCTGGTCCCCGGGGCCCAGGCCGGCGCCTGGGCGGCGAGCACCGCCGACATCTTCGCCGGGTCGGACAGATCGCGCAGGCTCAGGGCGGCGTCGATGGCGGGTAGCCCGGCCTGATGGGACAGCAGCTGGCGGACGGTGACCGACCCCTTGGACGCCTGCGCGAACTCCGGCCAGTAGTCGGCCACCCGGGCGTCGTAGGAGATGAGCCCCCGGGCGACAGCGACCGCGATCGCCAGCGAGGCAACACCTTTCGTGGTCGAGAACATGTTGACCAGGGTGTCCTCGCGCCACGGAGCCTTGGTGATCCCGTTGCGGAAGCCGCCCCACAGGTCGACCACCTTCACGCCGTCGCGATAGACCGCGACGGCGGCGCCGACCTCCTGCCCGCTGCGCATGGTGCGGCGGAAGACGTCGGCGACTTTCCCGTACCCCTCGTCGGCGTACCCGCCGACGAGGCCGGGTGGTACTCGTGTCCGGAAAACCATGTTCTTCCCGGTCTGCTCAGCCCGCGATGAACGGGTTGTGGGCCGGCAGCGGCTTGATGAGCGGTGCGAGCAACGCGCCGGACTGCTCGGCGGTCAGGACCTGGTCGGGTTCCAGGGCGATGATCTCGCGGACCGTCTCGTCGTATTCCCAGACGTCCTCGCCGACCAGACGGCCCTGGTCGTCATAGGGCCAGATCATGTGCTCGGCGGTTTTCACCAGGTACATCGCGTCGGGGTCGACGGGCACTCCGTCCTCGGCGAGCAGATGACCGGGGGTCTGCTGGTAGATCGTCGAGGTGGAGACCACCATGGTGTCGCTGACGGCGAGCTTCTCGTCGTCGGTGTAGAAAACGTTCTGCCCGGTGCGGGTCCACTCCCGGTACACCGCCTGGACGGCCTCGGCACCGTCGAGGGTGAGCGACTTGCCGAGCATGGTGAAGTGGTAGACCGGCTTGTCGACGGTCATGTCGGGGGTGAAGATCTCCTGCCAGCGGCCGGCCATCTCCAGGTAGCGGTGCCGGTTGTAGGCGTGCAGCAGATAGAGGTGACGGGGATTGTCCGTCGTCTCGATCAATCGCTCGACGGCGATGTTGGTCTTGGTGATGTCGAAGCGGCTCATGTCGGTTCCTTTGTGATCGCGGGTCCGGTTGGACCCTGGGATGGGTTCAGGCTGGCACGAATTGATCGCGCAGCTGGGTCTTCTTGAACTTTCCGGTCGCCGTGCACGGGATCGCCGTGACGAACTCGAAGCGATCCGGCAGTTGCCATTTCGCGAAGTCGCCGGCCAGGTGCTCGCGAAGTTCGGCCGCCGAGGCCTGGGCGCCGGCGCGCAGCGAGACGACGGCGAGCGGGCGCTCGCCCCAGCGCTCGTCGGGGACGGCGATGACGGCGGCCTGCGCGACGGCGGGATGGGCCATCAGGTGGTTCTCCAGGTCGACCGAGGAGATCCACTCACCGCCGGACTTCACCAGGTCCTTGGACCGGTCGCAGATGCGGATGCAGCCGTTGCCGGCGATGCGGACCACGTCGCCGGTCTTGAACCAGCCGTCGGGGGTGAAGCTGTCGGCGCCACGGCCGCCGTGGTAGCCCGCCGCGACCCACGGGCCGCGGACCTCGAGCTCACCGATGGCCGCGTCATCCCAGGCGATGGGCTGGCCCTGGTCGTCGCGGGCGCGGATGTCGATGAACGGGGTCGCCACACCCTGGCGCATCCGGTAGGCGTACTGCTCGTCGGCGCTGCCCCCGTCGAGGCTCTCCGGAAGGCGGCACACCGTGCCCAGCGGCGCGGTCTCGGTCATCCCCCAGGCCTGGATGACGGTGAGACCGTGGCGGTCGTAGCCTTCGAACATCGACCGGGGCACCGCCGCGCCGCCGACCACCAGTCGGTCCAGGGCGCTCAGATCCCACCGGTGCGGTTCGGCGTCCAGGGCGCTGAGCATCCCCATCCAGACCGTCGGAACCCCGGCGGTCATGGTCACCTGTTCGTGCGCGCACAGGTCCAGCACGCTCTGCGGGTCCAGGTGCGGGCCCGGCAGCACCAGGGCCGCCCCGGCCAGCGCGGCGGCGTACGGCAGGCCCCACGCATTGGCGTGGAACATCGGCACGACCGGAAGGATTGTGTCCCTTGACGATACGGCGAGCTGGTCGGGCAGGGCCGCCACCAGCGAGTGCAGCACGAGTGCCCGGTGCGAGTAGACGACGCCCTTGGGCCGCCCGGTGGTACCCGAGGTGTAGCACATCACCGCCGCGCGACGCTCGTCGAGCGCGGGCCACTGCACCGGCTCGCCGGCGGCGACGAGTGCCTCGTAGTCCAGCATCCCGGCCGGCGCCGCGGCGTCATGGGTGACCACGATGATATGGGTGAAATCGACTGCGGCACGGAAGGTTTCGAACACCTCCAGCAGCGACTCGTCGACGATGATGACCCGATCCCGGGCATCGGTGACGATGTAGGCGAGTTCCTCGGGGAACAGCCGGGGGTTCAGGGTGTGCACGACCGCGCCCATCGCCGGGACCGCGAAATACACCTCCAGATGCTCGCTTTGATTCCACAGCAGCGTCGCGACGGGGTCGCCCTCGCCGACGCCGAGGTCGGCGAGCGCACCGGCGAGGCGCCGCGCGCGGGCCGCGCAGGCTCCGAGCGTGGTCCGATCGACCTCACCGGAGGGCCGCCGCGAGGCCACCTGCCGGTCGGTGTGGAACCGCTCGGCCCGTTCGACGATGCTGGTCAGCGTGAGCGGGTAGTCGTCCATGCTGTTGCCGTCCATGATCTGCCCGTTCATGATGTCGCCCGCTTCCGGCTGGTCGTCGTCGAAGAAGTCTGTGCTGCATAAGATTTCGCGGCGTCGCTGAGTTCGGCGAGGCCGGCGCGGATGGCATCCAGCAGCGGCCACGGGTCGTCGAGTTGTTCGCGGTCGACGACGATCCCGAACTCCAGGGAGTCCAGGTAGCTCATCACGGTGATGTTCAGGCCGATCCCGTCGAGTACACCGGAGACCGGGAACTGGCTGCGCTGCCGGGCCCCGCCCAGGTACATCGGTACCGACGGTCCCGGGACGTTGGAGATCGCGACGTTGGCGGGCTGGTTGATCCCGGGCAGGCCGATCAGCCGGGAGGTGGCCCGGGCGGCCTGGGCGAACAGGGCAGGCGGGATGAAGTGGTTGGCGTCGAGCAGCAGGGTCGCCGGCAGCGCGCTGTGGCGCACCTTGGCGTCCTTCATCGTCTCGTGAATCCGGCCCAGCCGCTGCACCGGGTCGGCCTCGTCGGTGGGCAGTTCGGCGATCATCACCGACACCCGGTTGCCGAAGGTGCCCATCTGCTCGGGGGTGCGCACCGACATCGGGATGAACCCCGCCAGTGGTTGGTCCGGCAGTTCGCCGCGCTCGTCGAGCCACGAGCGCAGCGCCGAGGTGCACAGTGCCATGACGACGTCGTTGACCGTGCAGCCGAAGGTGTTCTTGATCGTCTTGACCTCGGCCAGCGACAGCGATCCGAACGCGACCCGGCGGTGTGCGGAGACGCGGGTCTGGAATCTGGTGTGGGGCGCGACCACGTCCTTGCCCGGCTGGGCCGGTTCGGCACCGGGGGCCGGGATCAACCGCTTGACCATTCGGCCGCTGCGGGCGATCGCCTTGACGCCGGGCAGGTGGCGGAGCGTGGCCACCTCATCGAGATGCGGCACGGTGGTGGGCACGGAGCGCAACGCCCGCAGCGGTTGGCGCAGCATCCCGACCAGGCCCCGGCCCAGCATCTGCACCTCCGACGGGTACTGCTCGGCCACCAGCGTGGGCTGCGGTTCCAGCTCCCGGCCGGTTGCGGTGTCGTCGAGCAGAATGCTCATCACCTCGGCGCCGGAGACGCCGTCCACGGCGGCATGGTGCATCTTCGTCAGCACCGCCACCCCGCCGTCCTGCAGCCCATGGATGACGTACACCTCCCACAGGGGGCGGGCCCGGTCGAGGTGGCGGCCGATGAGGTCGGCCACCTGCTCGGCGAGTTGGCGCTGGCTGCCCGGAGCCGGCAGCGCCACCTCGCGGACGTGGTATTCCACGTCGAAGGTGCCGTCGTCGACCCAGTACGGGTGGTCCAGACCGAACGGAACCGAGGCCAGCCGCCAGCGGAAGGTGGGCAGCAGATGCGCCCGCTCGGTGACGAGTTCGCGGACCAGCGCCGCATCCAGCGGCCGGCCCGACGCGGTGACGGGGTCGTAGACCGCCAGCACGCTGACGTGGCCCTGGGTCCGGTCGTTCTCCAGGGCGAGGAATTGGGCGTCGAGACTGGTCAGTTGTCGCATGCCTTAGATCGTCGGTCCGCGGGGCGGGTCGGCGCTTGTCTGTGTCCGCCAACGTTGCCGCACCCGGTTGTCTGATCTCCACATCGGGGCGCGGTGCAGCGATAGCCTTCGGCCCATGGAGCCGACCTGGACGGGTGCGCAGGGGGAGGGGGAGCGACGGCTGTGGTCGGCGGTCCTGCGACCGGCCGCCGACGAACTGGCCGAGCGCGCCCACGAGCTGTCGGTCGCGGTCGTCGGTTCCATCAGCGCCCGGCTACCCGATCTGCTCGCGAACGCCGAAGCGCTGGAAGCCAATCGGGCCAGCACGGAGGCGAGCATCCGCGACTTCGCCGAGGTGCTGCACTCCGGGGCCGACCCCCTGCACGCCGTCACCCTCGGTTCAGCGACGCTGGACTACGCGTTGGACGGAGCTCAGCGCGGTGTCCCGCTGACGGTCCTGCTGCGCAGCTACCGGCTCGGTCACGCCGCCCTGTCGCAGCATCTCAACGCGATCCTGGGCCGTCACGCGACCGACGCCGACGAGCTGAACCGGGCGATCGAGTTGGGTTCGGCATGGCTGTTCGCCTACGTCGACGCCGCGCTGTGCCTGGCCGAGGACGCCTACATCGCCGAGCGGGACCGCTGGCTGCGCAGCGCCGCCGCCAGCCGGGCCGAGACGATCGGCACGATTCTGGCCGGCGAACCGATCGATCTCGAGGTGGCCGGCCGGCGGCTGGGCCACGACCTGCAGCGTGTGCACGTCGCCGCCATCGCCTGGCTGGACGCCCGCGAGGAGGGCCGCAACACCCTGACCGTGCTCGAGGCGGCCGTCCGCGACATCGCCGCGGCGATCGGCAGCCAGCATCCCCTCATCCAGCCCGGCGGCACGCTGTCGGTCCAGGCCTGGATCAGCACCAGGAGCGACGTGCCCTCCAAAGTCCTCGACGAGCTACGCTTCCGGACCGCGACGGCACCGGGGGTTCGGGTCGCGATCGGCGAACCCGCCCGCGGCATCGCGGGCTTTCGCACCAGCCATCGCGAGGCACTCCACGCCCAGCGGATCGCCGTCATGGCCGCCCGGCGCGAGGGCAGCGTCACCCGCTACCGGGACGTCGCGGTGCGGGCGCTGGCGACCGCCGACCTCGACCAGGCCCGCGCCTTCGTCGCGCGTGAACTGGGTCCGTTGGCCAGCGGCGACGAGGCCACCCGCCGGCTCGCAGCGACGGTGCGCACCTACCTCGACGAGAACGGGAGCCGGGCCAGGGCGGCGCGGCGGCTCAACGTTCACGAGAACACCGTGGCCTACCGGCTGCGCCAAGCCGAGGAGATCCTGGGCAGGTCAGTGGACAAACGGACCCTCGAATTGCGCGTGGCGCTGGCGGTGGCCGACCTCGTCGACGGTCCGTAAATCGAGGCTCCGTACGCTCAGGGGTCGCTCGGTATCCGGTGATCGTCGAGGAGCTCCCATGCCAACCCCGTTCGACGCTGTCAGCTTCAGCCATGGGCCGGCCATGAAGAACCGATTCATGCTGTCCCCGCTGACGAATCTGCAGAGCAATCCCGACGGGACGCTCTCCGACGACGAGGAGCGCTGGCTGACGATGCGCGCCGAGGGCGGGTTCGGCATGACCGTGACCTGCGCCAGCCACGTCGAGGCGCGCGGCCAGGGCTTCCCGGGGCAGCTGGGCTGCTTCGGTGACGAGCACCTCCCGGGCCTCACCCGTCTGGCGGCCGGGATCCGCGCGCAGGGCAGCGTCGCGCTCGTCCAGCTGCACCACGCCGGCCGCCGGGCACCGGCCGACCTCATCGGCACCTCGCCCGTCGCTCCCGCCGTCGACCCCGGCACCGGGGCGCGAGCACTGACCGTCGCCGAGGTGCACGAGGTCATCGAAGCGTTCATCGCGGCCGCCGAACGGTGCGACGCGGCGGGGTTCGACGGCATCGAACTCCACGGCGCGCACGACTACCTGCTCTGCGAATTCCTCAACGCCTCGTTCAACGATCGCACCGATGAGTACGGCGGGAGCCGCCAGGCGCGGTTCCGCATCGTCGAGGAGATCATCGCGGGCATCCGCCGGCGTTGTCGTCCGGACTTCGTGCTGGGGGTGCGGCTCTCGCCCGAGCGATTCGGGATGGCCACCGGCGACGTCATCGACGCGTTCGAACGGCTGGTCGCCACGGGGACAGTCGATTTCATCGACCTGTCGCTCTGGGATGTCTTCAAGGAGGCGGCCGACGAGCAGTTCGCACCCCGGCCGCTGCTGGAGCTGTTCACCGGCCTGGACCGAGGATCGGTTCGCCTCGCCGTCGCCGGTCACCTCTACTCGGGCTCGGATGTGCAGCGGGCACTCGATCTCGGTGCCGACATCGTGGCGATCGGCCGGGCGGCGATCACCAACCACGACTTCCCGCAACTGATTCGGGCCGATCCCACCGCGGCGATGCGTGAGCTCCCGGTGCCGCGGGAGATCCTGGCCGCCGAGGGTCTCGGGCCGGCGTTCCTGGACTACATGTCGAACTGGAAGGGGTTCGTCGGCGACTGAGGGGCCGGCTCGGGATGCGTCGCGCGCGGTTCCCGCCGGCCGGCGTCCGGCGTAAGTTCGGGGCGATGAAGACTCTCGCCGCGGGCGTCGTCGGCACGGCGGTGATCGCGCTCGCCGCACCGGCGGGAGCGGTGCCCGACACCACCTGCGCACTGACCACGCCTGTGGTGGAGGTGACCCGGCTGGCGCAGTTGCCACCGGCGCTTGCCGACCGCATCGGGCCGATCGCCGAGATCGGCGCACCGTTCAACAGCACCGACGCTGTCCTCGACCCGTCGTTGCCGTTCCGGCGGCTGATTCGCGCCGGCCACCGCGGAGACGACTGGTTCGTCTGGTACGAGCACGGTGGCATCGGCTACTTCTGGCAGGCGGTCGTCGCCCGGGTCGGCACCGACGGATCGCTGAGTCCCGTCGCCAACGCGGGCACGATCTCGAACACGCTGTGCCTTATCACCGACGGCGCTCTGGCGCGCCGAGTGCCGCCCTACCCCGCGGGGGCCTGGGCGGCCAGTGGCTACTAGCTGAGCACCCAGCGCGAGGTGGCCACCAGGTCGCCCTGGGTCAGGGCGGCTGCCCGATGCTCGTGGATCCGTTGGTAGCCCGGATCGGTCACCATGTCGGTGAAGGCCTGGGATGAGGGGTACTCCACGACCAGAATGGCGTCCCACCAGGGCCGCTCGCCGTCGCCGATGATGTTGGCGGGGTTGGTTCCGGCGTAGCGGACGGTTCCACCGACGCGGTCGAGGTGCGGTTGCACCTCCCGGCTGTATTGGAGATAACGCTCGCGGCCACCGGCTTCTTTGAACTTCAGCAGATTGACCATCACCACCGGGGTATCGCTGGGCAGGTTCCCGAGGGCCTTGAGGTTGACGGGTCGTTCATCGGATTCCGTTGGCATTAAAGTCATTTCCTGTTCGACGGTGTGGTTCTGACGTTAATGCCGCCGCCGTCGGTCGAGAACGCCAATAGTTGACATTTCGGGACACCGACACCACTGTCGGGGACATGACGGTGGTTCGGGCGACGGCGCTGTTGTCTTTTCCCGAGGTGGTCCGAGACGTCGGCGGCGACCCGGATCGGTTGCTGTCCCAGGTGGGCATCGATCCGTCGGTCGCGGGGCGCTCGGACGTGTTCGTGCCGTTGCAGGCGGCCGTGACGGTCCTGGAGCTCGCGGCGAAGGCGACCTCGACGCCGAATCTGGGCCGACGGTTGGCCGCGGTGCAGGGAATCGAGATCCTCGGCTTGGTAGGGATCGCAGCCTCCACCGCCCACGATGTCGCCGAAGCGTTGGACATCCTCGAGAGATTCCTGGGGGCCTATAGTCCGGGTCTGGGCCTGCGGGTGAAAGACCTTGATACACCGGGCCGATCGTTCATCGAATACCAGATCCTGGCCCCGGATGTCGCGGCCAGCCCGCAGCACAACGAACTGGCGCTCGGAGTGATGCTGCGCGTCCTGCGGCACCTGCTCGGCGACTTGCACCGACCCATCCAGGCGCATCTGCCGCACCAGCCGTTGGCGTCACCGGCTGATTACCGGGAGTCCTTCGGCTGCCGCACCGAATTCGGTCAATTGGCAACGGGTTTGACCGTCCGGACCGCCGACTTGGGCCGGCCGTTGCGCAGCGATTCACACACCCACCGCGCAGCCGTGGAGTACCTCACGACGATTGTCGGCGACCAGACGGCAACCCTGGCGTCGGTCCGGACGCTGGTCGGTCGGTTGCTCCCGAGCGGGCGGGTCTCGCTGGAGTTCGTCGCCAGGCAGATGAACCTGCATCCCAAGACTCTGCAGCGGCGGCTGGCCGCTGAGGGCGCGACCTTCGGCGGTGTGGTCGATACCCTCCGGCGCGACACCGCTCAGCGGTTGTTGCGCGACACCCGCATCACCATGGCGCATCTGGCCCGCGAACTCGGCTATTCCGAACAGACGGTGCTGACGCGCTCCTGTCACCGCTGGTTCGGCCAGGGGCCCGCCGCATACCGCAGGAGAATGCGTGACGCCGACTCTGCGGAGTTGGCCCACAACGTCAACAATCTGTCCTGAAATGTCAGGACTGGCGACCGCTGTACCGATTCTTCAGCCGGAGCAGTTCGACGAGCTGAGGGCTTCGCTCGACGTTGCCGACGATGCGCCCCGTCCGGTGGCCGCGGACCGAGAGCCTTCGGTGGTTACCCGCAGCTGAGCCGACTCGGCGGCACCCCCGACCGGGCATGATGGAGGCACTCAACCGCGTTCGCGAACCGGGAGGCCACCGATGACCGATGATGCCGCACGATTCGGCGACCCCCGGATTCCGGCCGAGACGATCACGTCCCAGTCTCACCTGTTCCATCTGAGCGCATTGCCGCCGGTTACCTACGACGGCGGTTCGCTGCAGCAGGCGCACGAGGACAACTTCCCCATCCTCAAGGGCCAGGAGGCCAGCATTCAGCTGATCACCCTGCAGCCCGGCGGCATCCGGGAACCGCACTGGCATCCCAGCGCCTGGGAGATCAATCTGGTGACCAGCGGAGTTGCGACCTGGGTCCTCATCGACGGGAACGGCAACCACGAGAGTTTCGAGGCTCACGTCGACGACCTCGTGTTCGCACCGCAGGGCTCGTTCCACTACTTCGAGAACCGCGGCAACGACGATCTCAACGTCCTCATCGTCCAGAACACCAGCGCACCGGAGACCAAGGACAACATCGGGCTGGGCCAGACCCTGAGCAAGATCCCGCCCCGGGTGTTGTCGGCCGTCTTCGGCGTCTCCGCCGAGACGTTCGAGTCCTTCAGGAAGTTCGACGACGCCGTCGTCATACTGCGGTCCACCTGAGGAGAGCCCGGCGCGCGGCCAGTTCGGCGGTGGTAATTTCCGGGCATGTCGATCAATCGCCGAAAGGTCCTCGGCGGTGCGGGTCTGGCCGGAGCGGCGGCCGCAGCCGGGGCCGGCGTCGACCGTCTGCTCATCGGCCAGTCCGGCCCGGGTGCGGGCACCGATGAACCGTTGAGCGGGTCCCACGCCGACGACGCGACCCGCTTCGGTGATCCGCGCATCCCGGCTGAGACCGTGACGACGCAGTCGCACCTGTTCCATCTGGGCGCCCAGGCGCCGGACGTTCACGACGGCGGCTCGTTCCGGCAGGCGTCGGGGGAGAACTTCCCGATCCTGCGCGGTCAGGAGGCCAGCATCGTGCTGCTCACCCTGCAACCCGGCGGCATCCGCGAACCGCACTGGCACCCCAGCGCGTGGGAACTCAACATCGTCACCAGCGGCGTCGCCGCATGGGTCATCATCGACGGCAACGGCAACCACGAGACTTTCGAGCAACACCCCGGTGACGTCGTCTTCGCCCCGCAGGGCTCCTTCCACTACTTCGAGAACCGCGGCCCGGCCGAGATGAAGATCGTGATCATCCAGAACACCAGTGCCGCGGAGGACAAGGACAACATCGGCATCGGTGAGTCGCTCAGCAGGCTGCCGCCGCGCGTGTTGTCCGCGGTGTTCGGGGTTCCGGCCGAGACCTTCGACTCGTTCAAGAAGATCGACTCGTCGATCGTCATCCTGCGATCGCCGTAGGGGTCGGGCGTGCAGGAGGAACGGACATGACCGCCCGGGACGGACCCAAGGCCGCGATCTACCAGACGGGCACCATCACGTCCCTGGTCAACGCGGTGTACGACGGTGACCGCGACATCGCCTGGATCAAGACCCAGGGCGATTTCGGCCTGGGCACCTTCGAGATGGTGGACGGCGAGCTGATCGTCTGCGACGGAACCTTCTACCGGGCCGACGCCAACGGCGACATCAGCGTCGCCGACGACGGCGAGTTGCTGCCGTTCGCCGTCGTCAGCCACTTCGATCCCGATCAGAGCTTCGACCTGATCAACATGAGCTATGCGGAAACGATTGACTACCTTGAGGATTACTTCGTCTCGAAGAACCTCATCTACACCGTCCGGATCGTCGGCCAGTTCGACAGCATGCAGATGAGAAGCGAGAAGTGTCAGCCCGACACCTATCGCCCGATGAACGAGACGCTGCCGGAACTACAACGTGTTTTCCGGCACGACGATATCGAGGGCACCCTCGTCGGCGTCTGGTTCCCGGACTACCTGAGCAAGGTCAACGTGAACGGCTTTCACTTCCACTTCGTCGACGAGGAACGCAAAGTCGGCGGGCACGTGTACGATTTCGAACTCGCCCCGGCCCGCGTGTCGATCCAGACCATCAAGAGCCTGCAACTCGACCTGATCGACAACAACGAGTTCGCGCAGGCCGACCTGAATTCCGACATCACCGATGCCCTCAATGAGGTTGAGCAGCAGGACGACTGAGCCCTGAATTAGCGGACTTTCTGTTCCACACTTATCCACGATGGGATACGGCTTAGATCTCGACCCTCGATGCTGCGACGATGACGGCCGCGGTCGCCCGTTCGAAACAGAGGCCCCTTTGGACTGACAATGCGTCCCACCGTCGACTTTCTCGTCGCGCCAGTCAGCGCCGAGCGCTGCCGGGTCTCGCTGATCTTCAACGTCGTGGCTCCGCTTCCGTTCGGTCCGCGTCACATCGTCGAGCTGGCCATGCGGCGGTGGGCTCGCAGTCTGCACGTCAAGGACTTGCAGATGCTGAAGGACTACGTCGAGTCCGGACTCCGACCGACGCCGACCTGAGCGTGCGCGATTTCGCGACCTATCTCGCCAGGATCCGGCATCGTTACGGGCGGCGACCTTCGCTGATGAAGGCGCTGAAAGCCGGGGGGCTGTAGGCGAAGCGGGTCAGGGCCAGGTCGCGGTGGGTGGGCGATTCTTGTCGGTGACTCGAACTAGTGTTCTATTCATGGAAGCGCGGACCGTGGATGGCGAGGCGGTGATGGCCGCGCTCGACGAGCTTGATGCCGCGTGGGACAAGCTGGCGTCCCTACCTGTCCACAGCCTCGGCGCGTCACAGGTGCTGGCGGTGTTGGACCGGATGGAGGTTCACCGGCGGCGCCAGCCCGCCCTCGAGCATTCGCTGATCGCCCATCTGAAGTCCCAGGCGGCCGCCCGGGACCTCGGCGCCAAGTCGTGGCGGGCGGTGTTGGCCAACCGGTTGGGCATCAGCGGCGCCGACGCCGGGCGCCGCCTCGCCGAGGCCGCGCAGCTCGGCCCGCGTCGGGCGGTCACCGGCGAGGCGCTTGAGCCCGAATTGGTGGCCACGGCCACGGCGCAGGCGCGTGGAGAGATCGGCGCCGAGCACGTGAGCGTGATCCGCGACTTCATGGCGGCGCTGCCGGCGGATGTCGATCCCGGGACCCGACAGACCGCCGAAGCGCAACTGGCCGGGCTGGCCGGCGGGTTGACCCCGGAGGGCTTGCGGGCGGTGGCCCGCGAGCTGATGGGCTACCTCGATCAGGACGGCACCCTCGACGACGAGCGCGAACACGCCCGCAAACGCGGCATCACCGTGGGCCGTCAGGAGATCGACGGGATGAGTCGGATCACGGGCTGGCTGGATCCCGAACTGCGCGCCGCCCTCGACGCAATCATGGCCAAACTCGCCGCCCCCGGATACGGCAATCCCGACGACGAGCAGCCCCGCGTCGACGGCACCCCGTCCCAGGAGCAGATCAACGGTGATACCCGCACCGGGGCGCAACGTAGCCACGACGCACTGAAGACCGTGTGCGCGGCGATGCTGGCCTCGGGCCGGCTCGGCCAGCACAACGGGCTGCCGGTGACGATCGTGGCCACCACCACCCTGGCCGAGTTGACCGCCGCCGCCGGGCTGGCACACACGGGCGGCGGCACCAAGCTGCCGATTCCCACCCTCATCCGGCGGGCCGCCCACGCCCACCCCTACCTGCTGCTGCTGCACAACCCCACAGAGATTCAGCTGTACTACGGGCGGACCCGCCGCACCGCCAGCGCGGGGCAACGCCTGGCCCTCCACGCGATGGACCGGGGCTGTACGAAACCCGGCTGCACTACGGGCGCGTATCACAGCCAGGTCCACCACGCCGCCCGCGACTGGCAACACGGCGGCACCACCGACATTGACGAGCTCACCCTCGCCTGCCCCCGTGACAACCGCCTGGTCGAGGACACCCCAACCGGATGGACCACCCGAAAACGCAAGAGTGACAACCGAACCGAATGGATCCCGCCACCCCACCTCGACCGCGGCCAGAACCGCGTCAACGACCACCACCACCCCGAGCGGATCCTCATGCCCGACGAGGCCGAATCAGGGTAAGACGAATCCGGACAGGACGAATCCGGGTAGGACGACGGCCACGGGGTTCCCAGCGCGGAGTCCCGCAGCATCCGCGGAGTCCCGCAGCACCGACGCTTTCAGCCGGATGGGCATTTGGTGTGAATTACCCGACTGGAAGTCGGTGTCGATACCGGCCGTCGGCGAGGTCGTCGTACCAGGTCGTTTCCGCCGGTCCCGGGAGTCCGGCGGCTTGCAGCGCTGTCGACAGTGGGCGGTAGTCGGGTGTGAGGGGTATGCGGTCGACGATATGGACGACGGCGGGACGCTGATCTGGTGCGAGCCCGCCGAGCGCGGCCGTCAGTTCGGCTCCGGTGAGGACTCCGTCCCTGTCCATCGTCACGGCCGCGACAGCGACGTCGAACGTCTCGGTCGCGACGGGATAGACCACAACCATGTCGATCGCCGCGATGTCGCCGAGGGCGTCGCATATCGGTTGGCGGAAGACGGGTCCGCGCACCGACTGGATCACGGTATTCCTGTTGTCGACGTACCAGTAGTCGCCGTCGCTGTCGCGGCGGAACAGGTGGTCGGTGGTGATCCACGTGTCGCCTTCAGCGAATACCGAGCGCATCGACACGCTTGCAGCGTCGCGTCCCGAACGCGGTTTCGCGAGCAGCAATCCCACCTCGTCGCCCGCCGAGGGGCGCACGAACCCACGATCGTCCTCGATGAATCGGCTGGCCGCGGCGTCGTATGCGCCGAGCTGAATCCTGCTGCTGCCGGGCAGCGGTTGACCCTTGGATCCGATCTTGGTGCCGCCGACGTTGGCCAGCACCGCGTCCCCCTCGGTGGAGGCGTAGAACTCCAGCACCCGTGCGGGGGCGAATCGAGCGGTGACCTTGTGCCAGAGCCCGGTTGGCATTCCGGATCCGATGAACAGGCGGATCGGATGATGGTGGTGGAGCTCGGGTGAGGACACGTCCACCAATTCACGCAACATGGCCGAGGTATAGGCGACCACGGTGACGCCGTAGCGGTGGACTTCATCGGCGAACCGCGCAGGGTCGACGCCCCGCGTCAAGGCGATGCGTGAACCGCCGGCGACCGCCCCGCCGAGGCCGACCATCAGAGCCGACGGATGGTACAGCGGAGTTGGGCAATAGATCGTGTCACCGCGGTCGAGTGTGGCGGCGGTGGCCGTGCCGTATGCCGACAGCGCCCACTGATGATTGGTGACCTCTTTGACCACCCGGCGCCCCCCAGTCGTGCTGAAGAACACGAATGCGACGTCCATGGCCAGGCCCGGGTTGGGCCGATACCAGTGCGGCAGTTGCAGACCGGACAGGTCCACGCGATCCAGCGCGACGACCCGGTCGGTGTCTGCGCAGGGTGGGTTCCCGAAAATGAGCACCCTGGCGCCGGTGGCGGCGGCCGCTGCCAATTGGTCTGGTGCGGTGACGATCTCGGCAATCTCGCACAGCTGTACCGCGGCGGCGAGGTCGGCGTCCGGGGGGAGCAGTACGGCCACCGCGCCGATCCGGGACAACGCCGCAATCGCGGTCACCGCAGCGGGGCAGGTATCCATCAACACACCGACGTGGGCGCCCTGACGAACACCGGCGGCGAGCAGGCGGCCCACGGCGTCGTCGATACTGTCAGCAACCACCGAGTTGGTGTGAACCTGATCGTCAAAGAGGAAGCACTCCTCGTCGGGTGCGCTCTTCGCCCGTTCGGCGATCAACCGACCCAACGACACCCGGGTGTGAGGTTGCAGCCGTTCCAGACGGCTGAGGCGGGGGATGGAACGGATGGCCTCCGCTGCGATTTCCCCACCACTTCGCGCCGCCCCCACCGCGGCGTCGACAACCCCCAGGCCCACGCCGATGCCCAGTTCGGCCAGTGCACCTGCCGAGTGACCGATTCGCGCCGACAGTCCGTTGGCGCCCTGCATTCCCTCATCGGAGTCGGCCTCCATCGGATGCACGCCGTCCGGCTTCTGCCCGCGACCGTCGTGCCACAACACCCACTTGCCGACTGTGGGCCAGGTATGTGTGGCGGCACTCGATCCGACGACGAGGCCGAAATGGCCTGTATTGACGAGCCTTTCGGACACCGTTGCGCGGGGGGCGGCGCGCTGGATTCCTCGTACCGACGCCGGTTGGCCGATCCCATCGATCTCACCGACGAACGCAAGGATCGGGCACGCGATCTCCGCAAGCGTTATCAACCTGCCGTCGATCACAACGCCGCCTGCCATCATTCGGTTATGGACCACGAACTGCCGCAACAGTTCGGCGACCGCAGGACCTGACCAAGCCACCCAACCTTCGCCTTCGAGGAAGCGGCGTTGCTGCTCCCTGGGCAGCAACGCCTCCCGGTCATGGAGTTGTCGCAGAAAGCTCCACCTGGCCCCGACGGTCTTGACCGGATCGAGGAGTTGAAATCCGGTGCGGGCCATCCATCCGGACACCGAGAGACGGTTGAAGACGTGGTCGGCGACGAATTGTGCGCCCGGACCCGCTAATGCTGCGGGAATTCCGAACGGCAAACCGTTGAGCGAATCGACCGCGCTCCCCAATGTGATGACGCTTGCGACGCCCTCCGAACGTCGGTAGGCCGCGGCTTCATAGCAGAACATTCCGCCTTGCGAGTAGCCCACCAAGTGGACATCGCGACCGGTGTGTTCGCGTACCGAGTCGATCACTCGGCTCAAAGCCATCACGTGGTCGCTGAAGGTGCGTTCGAGCCCGCCGCTCTCAATGTCCGGCGAGCCGAAATCAACGACCCACGGGTCCACGCCCAGGTCGTGCAGAATCCCGACCGCGCCCTGGTCCCGAGTGACGTCGAACACATTGGCTGACATCATCATTGGCGGCACGAGCACCACCGGTGAACGTGGCGGGTCATTCAGGCCGTCGGGAAAGTAGCGGCGTAGCCGGTACATTTCACATCGTTCTACGATTTGAAAGGGCGACGGACGGAATCCGGTCTCCAATCCGCCGAATCGCAGCACCTCGGCGCCGTTCCGGATGGTCGCGAACACGCGGTTCGCGGGAGCCGAAACAAGACTTCTACTCCAATTCAGCGATAACACAGATCACACCGACGCTCCCGCTTGAATGACACACCATAAGCCGGCGCCACTGTGTTCAACTCTACGCGTGCTGGGTCTGCACACCCACCCTAGCACGAAATCGCTTGTGACGGTGACGATTTCCGGCAGGTCAGGATCGGAGGGCCGTGAGCAGCTCGGGCAGCGGCACGGTCGCAAATCCGATGGAGGAGTCGTTGATGCCGTAGGGGAGGACGAGGGTGTCGGCGTGGATGAGCGCGCCGCAGGAGTAGACGACGTTGGGAACATAGCCGTTCTGTTCGTCGGCTGCCGGACTCAGCAGTGGTTCGCGCAGCCGGCCGATGACTTTGCTCGGATCATCGAGGTCGAGCAGTATCGCCCCGATTCGGTACGTCCGCATCGGTCCGACGCCGTGGGTGAGCACCAGCCAACCCGCCTCGGTCTCCATCGGCGCCCCGCAGTTGCCCAGTTGCAGCACCTCCCATGCTTCCAAAGGCTGCTGGCATGGCACTGCGCTCGTCCAGACGAAAGGGCTGTCCGAGAACGCGATTGTGTTCGACTCGCGGTCCGAGCGTGACAGAGCGGCGAAGCGTCCACCGATGCGTCGGGGAAAAATTGCCAAACCCTTGTTCGCCGCGGCACGACCGACCAGAGGCCTCGAGACGAAGGACTCGAAGTCCCGGGTCTCCAGCAGCTGCTGGCTGATCCGCGATCCGTCGTAAGCGGTGTAGGTCGCATAGAACGTGACGGAGCCGTCGTCCTCGGTGAAGCGTACGAAGCGGGCGTCTTCCATGCCCGCCGCCTCGGCTTCCATCGAGGGAAACAAGACCCGTTCGGAAATGGCTGTGCCGCTGTGAAATTCGATGCTGTAGGTCCGTTCGGCGATGGCCTGGATCTCTGCCATCGTCTCCTGTGCCCGTCCACGTGTGCTCAGGTGGGTTTGCAGCGCCGCGAGTCGACGCTTGAGGTCGGTCCTGGTGAAGCGCTCCTCGAGCGCGTCGAGGACGTAAGCCGCCGCATCCCCGGTGTCGCCGAGTCGGGCGAGTTCGATGCGGAAGATTTCCGCGTCGAGCACGCTCGGCACGGTGGTACCCGCCGCGGCGAATGGGGTGCCCTCGTCGAGCCTGGGCTGACCGGCTTCGGAGATGACACCGGTCCGGAAGCCGATCGACGAGCGGTGTCCCTCTCCGATGCCACGTACGCTCAAGATGAAACGCGCACTACCCGGACTCATTCCCGTCTGATCGGGGTGGGCCACCATGCTGGGATTGCACAGTGCCGCACCTTCGATGGCGTACTCGCTGGTGAATGCGGCCCCCAGCAAGACCATTCGTTCTTCGGAGATCTCGGTGTCGGGATTGAGTCGATCGGCAAGTTCGCCGGCGTTCCGGCGAAAAATTCGCGCCAGGTCGCGGTGGCGTCCTTTGAATCGCGCGGTCACGTCGTCCAATGCCGCTACCACGTCGCTCTCGCTCAGCGCCAGGATGCGCGCGACGACCACTCCTGCCCTGGACTCCTGCCGCTCGAAACCTTCCTGGCCGGGAACGAAGAGTTGGGTGATGACGCGCGCTGGGTCCGCCGCGAGTCGCAGTGCAGTGCGCGTGACGGACCCCTCCGTCGCCGACAACGATGTCATTGCAGGACAGGGGAAAGGCGGCTCGCGTGCTGCAACGTCGACAGCACCGCCAGAGTTGATTCCGCGCCCTGGTTCTGGTTCACGCTGTCGGCGTGCAGTCCGTCGAACCCGCCGCCGGTGTCCGGATCCCACATCTTCAGACCCGCATCGTTGGCGCCCTCGAACCAGGACGCCGCACCGCGCAGAGTGTCCGTCCAGATAGCGCTGGCGTCGATGCGGCTGGCGCGCGCACATGCGTCGGCGAGCGTGGATATCTCGATCGGTTGCTGGTCGAACCCCGGTCGGGGATCGCCCTGCCCGCTGCCGCCGGCGGGGGTGGGGGACAAATGGCCGTCGAGCGTCTCGCGATCGATCAGCCAGGCCAGCAGATCAAGGCCGCGTTGCTGCAACGCTGCGTCGTCAATTGCGGACCCGGTGGCGATCATCGCCTCGGGGAGGACGGCGTTGGCATAGGTCAGTCGCGGCTCGGGCCAGGGCCAGGTGACGTCGCCGCTCGCTGCGGGGAGGCCGGCGGCGTAATCGGTGATGAGTGCCCGTGCGGCCCGGTTCTGCGGGTTCGCACTGAGAAGTTCGGCTGCCCCCAGTGCCGCAAACGCCATCGCCCGCGGCCACGGTGAGCGGACCGCGGCGGCCCGCTCGAACTGGATGACGGCCAGCCGGCGAACCAGGGAGACCTCACTGTGGGCTGCAGCGGTTCCCAGGCCCCACAAGCAGCGTCCCCAGGCGTCTTCGGTTGCGGGAAGGTCGGTCCACCGACCGTTGCGGTCCATCCGGTTGCGGCATGGTCCGGCGAAGGACTGCGCGTCATTGAGGAAGTTGATGGCGACTTTGGCTAGTCGGTTCGTCTCGCTGTGCGAACCGGGTTGCCGGGCTGTGACCACGAGCACTCGCGCCATGTCGTCGGTGCAGTAGCCGTGTTCAGGCCGCGGCTCGGAGAAGCAGGCGTGCTCGAAAGTGCCGCGCTGATCGGTCATCCGAAGCAGGTGGTCGAAGTTCGGTTCCGGCGTGGATGCGGTCATGTCAGCGCCGGCCGCCCACTGGCCAGCCGACCCGCGAGGCGCAGATACTGCCCGGCTACCACCGGCCATGCCATCATCGGAGCCAGACGCCGGGCTTCGGCGGCCATTGAGCCGGCCAGCTTCGGCTCGGTCAGAACGCGCCGTAGTGCAACGACGAGTGCCTCCGGGTCGCCATGGTCGACGACGATTCCCGCCCCGCTGGCGAGCAACTCGACGGCGTGGGGGAAGGCGGTAGCCACCACTGGCCGGCCACTGGCGATGGCATCGACAAGAACACCGGAGGTGACCTGATCGGTTGAGTCGTACGGGAGTACGACGGCTGTCGCGGACTGGGCGAGCGCGTGGAGTGAACCCACCGTCTGATAGGCGGCGTCAAAGCACACAGCGTCCGCGATGCCACTACTCCTGGCTTGTTCGATTCTGGCTGACCGATACTTCTCTCCGTCGGAAGCCAGAACCTTCGGATGGGTCTGACCGGCGATGAGATAACGGGGTGAGCCGGGAAGATCGCGCAGCGACACCATCGCGTCGATGACACGCTCAACGCCCTTTCCCGGGCCGAGCAGTCCCCAGGTCAACAGGGTCGGCCTGGTCGTAGCTGCCGGGGGCACCCTGCGGGGCGTGGTCGCGCCGTGCGGGATCGTCGTGATCTTCCGGGCATCGATGTCATAGCCGGTCACGAGGCGGGCATTGGCGGCCTCGGACATGACGACCACCTGATCCGCCAGTGACACGATCTCCTCCAGCACTGCGCGCTGGTGTGGGGTCGGGCACTTCAGAACCGTATGAGCGACCACGACGGACGGGACGCATAGCGCACCGAGAATCTCCACGACTTCGTCTCCGTCGACGCCGCCGTAGATTCCGTACTCATGCTGGATGACCGCAATGTCGTTGTGATTCAACAGTTCCGAACATGCGGCTACCGATGCCGCAGAACCGTTGACCAACTCGCCGACGACCCTGCGGTCCGCGGTCGGCGATCCGTCGGACACCCGGACGACCAGGACGTCGACGCCGTTGGCCGACAGGCCGCCGGCTAGTGCCGCGCTGAAGGTCGCCAGGCCGCAGACGGTCGGGGGGAATGTCCCGAGAATGCCGAACGTCGGGGCGTTTGACGGACTGAGGGTCTGATCGACGACTAATTCCTTGATGTGCCGGACACTGAAGGTCACGACCGCGCGCTCGCGCCGGAGACCCGGACGAGCGCCGGTTGACCGCCGGATCCTCCGTCTGATTCCCAGCGGTCCTGGTCCGTGCCGGGCTTCTGCGGCTGGATCGCCTTGTCCCGCAGGTCAATCCCGAGCAGATCGCTGACGGTAGCGGCATTGTCCGCGCCGGCCGCCGCCATCATTGCGGAGTGAGCTTTATCGGCGTCGGTTGCCGGCGGCACGACCAGGAGGGTGATCCTGCTGCGGTCGACGCCGAGGATCTCGATGCTGTTCGGTGGCTGATGGCGGTATCCGTCGAGGTGGATCGCCCGGTTACCGATGACGAGTCGCGAGGGTGAGGTGCTCCACTCGCCGACGTTGTAAAGCACACGGTCGACGGGCCCGAGTCGAACCGACAGCACTGCCAGCAGATCCGGAAGCTCAGTTGTCAGGGAGTCGCCGTGCGGCCACCACGCTCCGTCGACATAGCCCGTCTGTGGTGCTTTGGCCTTCAGTCGGAGCCGTGGCGTGCGCTCGGGGATCGTTGCGTTTCGCCTGTCCTGACGATGAATCTGGTTTCGCGTCATGGTGACGCTCCCGTCCTGGCCGCGAACCGGCCAGACTTTTCGACTCAGCGACGAAACAACTTCGAGCAGTCATCTGCGAGATGCCGCTGATCCCCTTACTGTACCCCCGGTCTCTTGTTTCGCGTACGCGTGCCGGTCCGCACGGCGTTCTTCGCCGACAAGATTCGGGCGGCCGATTCCGCGCTGACGGTGTCTCACCGTGTTTGCCTGGTAGCCAACGAACTTCTCGGCGCCACGAGCGTTTCACCGACACTCGTCGTCGACCATTCATACAGCCCGATCGCAGCATGGGACAGCCTGGGAACCTTCTCGATGACTAAAGATGTCCTGAAATGTCAAGACCTGCACAGGGCGCGTCGGTCATCCTGTGGTGGTGCCAGCAATGACCTACACCAGTCTCGTCTACGAACGACGGTCGGCCGTGGCCGTCGTGACGATCAATGACCCGCCGCACAACCGGATGTCCTTTGCCTTCATGAACGAACTCGAATCCCTGGTCGACGAGATCGCTACGGACACCAGTGTGCGGTCCGTCGTGATCACCGCGGCGGGTGACAAGAACTTCTCGGTCGGCATGAATCTGAAGGAATTGGCGCCCGCGCTCGGTGATCTAAGCCGCGTCGACGAGATTCTCGATCAGCGCCTGCGAGTGTTGTCGGCCATCGAGAACATGGGAAAGCCCTGGGTCGCAACACTGTTCGGCAATTGCCTTGGCGGGGGACTGGAGCTACCACTGGCTTGCCACTTCCGGCTTGCCGCGGCAGAAGGGGCCCGCATCGGGTTGCCCGAACTGCACCTGGGCTCGGTGCCGGCGTGGGGAGGAAGTGCGCGGCTGGTTCGGACGATCGGCCGCGACCGTGCGATGAACCTCATTCTGCGTGCCAAGGCCGTCTCCGGACCCGAGGCTTTCGATCTGGGTTTGGTCACCGAAGTGTGGCCGAACGCCGAACTGAAGCAGCAAGCGATGGATCTCGCTGCCGAACTGGCCGAACTACCGGCGACTGCCATGGCGGCGATGTTGCGTTGCCTGGTCAACTCAGACGATCGGACGCTCGACGAATCGTTGAGGGATGAGCGTGCGGCCTTCCATGCCACCGTCGGCAGCCCGGACATGATCGAGGGTATGGCCGCGTTCCTGGAGAAGAGGCGACCGGAATTCAACCGACCCCAGCACGAAGGAACTCCGCGATGACCGAAAGCCAGACGACCACCTGCGTGCGGCTTCACAGCGGCAGAACAGACTTGGAGACGATCGTCTTCGAACGCCGCAGTGTCCGCGGCTACAAGGATCATTCGGTGCCCCGCGAGTTGCTGGAGGAGATCATCAGGATCGCGCAGCGCGCACCGTCGTCGATGAACACGCAGCCCTGGCACTTTCACGTGCTCACCGGCGAGCCACTGGAACGCGTTCGCAAGGGCAACACCGAGAAGATGCTGGCAGGATCCTCCGTCGATCGCGAGATCCCCGTTGAACCACGGGTATGAGGGCGTCCATCGCGATCGTCAGGTGGAGATTGCGGTCCAGCTGTTCGAGGCATGGGCATTGAACGTGACGGCAAGGCCCGGCGCCAGGATTGGGTGATGCGTGGGTTCCGCCAGTTCGATGCACCCGTCTCCGTGGTCATCACTGTTGACCGGGAACTGGCCAACGACACCATTGCCCATTTCGATTGTGGCGCAGCAACTTACGGTCTCGTTCTGGCAGCCTGGTCGAAAGGGCTCGGCACTGTGATCAATGGTCAGGAAATCATGCAGTCGACTGCGGTTCGTGAGAACGCCAACATTCCCGATGATCAGGTGATCATGACCTGTGTGGCGATGGGGTATCCCGACGAGGACTTCGTCGCCAATCATGTGCAATCGCGACGCGCCGTCACCGACGCAGCGGCCTCATTTGTTGGCTTCGCCTAAGCCCACTCGGGTGGTTTGGCTGACGCGGATCCTATGTCGATTTCACCCTGCAGTGTTGCCTCTAAGGGGATAGTTGCGAAGTCGTGTAGTTACGCCTTGTTCGATTGCGGTGGTTGTCATGTCGGTTCGGTCTGTCGGGGTTGGCGCGTCGGGGTGGACGGGAGGGCCGGGCATGACGATCGCAGTGCTCGCCAAGACTCGACAGCATGTGATGTGGGTGGGCCGGGTGGGGGTGTTGGCCGCGGTGTTGGGTGTGGGGTCGGTGGTGGTGTTCGTGCCGTTGGCGGTGGCGGATTCCGGTGGTGGTTCGGGTGCGGTGGGGTCGTCGTCGGGGTCGGATGATGGGTCCTCGCCGGCCCGTCAGTCGGGGCGTGTTGGGGGGCAGAACGCTGAGGTTGCGGCGGGATCGAGGCGTGCTGGTGGGGAGCTGGCCGGAGGCGTTCGTGGTGGGTCGCGCGCCGGTGGGTCTGCCTCCAACGCCGTGGCGGCTGTCGATGTGCCGGGTGGTCGCCGCCCGGGTGATCGCCGTTCGAGTGAGGCGCAGGCTCCCAAAAGAAGCGGTGATGTGGGCAGCGATGTGTCACCGGATCTGTCGGTGTCGGCACCGCATGTGGTGGTGGTCGAGCTTGGTCCGGTGAGTCCGGAGGCGGCGCGTTCGGTGAGGTCGGGTGCTCATG